>ERZ813253.10-NODE-10-length-103116-cov-10.056307_pt1 | contig 103116 bp, 97 predicted proteins | sample MGYA00520893_ERZ813253 | MGnify/ENA primary metagenome ERZ813253 (study PRJEB31669, sample SAMD00080414) | marine metagenome | biome: oceanic hadal pelagic zone biome; feature: marine hadalpelagic zone; material: sea water | place: Pacific Ocean:Izu-Bonin Trench...
CAACACGGATAATCGATGTCAGTAACAAATTACTTAATGAATTCACAACAGAATATTTAAGCAAAAAGGGTGTTCATATCATTCGGGCTATCGCAACGATACCTGAACAAATCACTCTGTTACCCAGTTTGTTATTTGATGAGACCATTAAGAGAATTAACCAAGAAACTTTATTGGTGCTGGCCCTACTTTTAATCGTGGGATTTGGCTTTGGTTTTTTGTTAGGCGGACAAATTAAGAAAATTCAATACACTGAGTTTTTTAAGCAGTTCGATCGCCAATTAATTTTAGACCTAAGAAAAGTTTTTAAACCCTTTGGCCGAGTCCAAGCACCTTTGATTGTCGGATCTTTAGGTATTGCCATGGCCATCAGCCTTGCCCTGTCAGTAGGAACCTCAGAATCACTGATTATTAGATTGGCATTGAGTCCGTTTATTGCATCTTTATTCCATGTTTTCATCAACTTCGCTACCGGATCACTCTCACCTATGGGTATTAAAGACGGTTTCAATGAAGAAGATTCTCGATCCCTTAGACAAAGAATGAAGTTTTTCACGTTGATCCTTATTATTAGCTACATTGTTTTCGGCCCTGACTGGTTGACCAGCACCGTCACCAGTCCAGTCGCTGCAGAACAGTCACTGATGAGGATTGCGATAGTTGGGGTATTAATAGTAGCTCTGATCCTGGTATTGAATGCATTCTCAAAAGCGTTCTTCGTCAATGGTCAACCTAGAATTTTAGGTTTGGTAGGCTATTCTGCATTGACTATCAGTTTCCTAGCCGAACTATCAGGTTTTCACAATCTAGCCAGTTTTGTTTTAGGTGGTTTTATGATCACTCTCCTTGCTAGTTATGCCCTGTGGTCTCTTTTGACTCTTAGCGTGAATACAAGGAATTGGATTAACGCCTCAACGCATATAGTTGGGATTAAAATAAGAGGCTTCTTAAATATTACCAGAGACCTTGGTAAATCTAGACTTGGAATTTATCAGCTTTTTTTTGATGCTCTATTTTGGATCGGTTTTCTGGTAATCATTTTTAATATTTGGGACCCGACGGGGACCATTTTGGGAACTTTTTCTTCCTACGCAAGGGATGGGATTCCCATAGGTGGGATACGCATCGTACCGACAAATATTGTTGGAGGGATCATAGCTTTCACAGTTCTATTGGCCTTTACCGGGTGGATCAAAAGATGGATTGATAAACGGTGGCTCAGACAGATTATTTCTAGCGATAGAGGGGCCAGAGATGCTTTGGTAACAATTGTGGGTTACACGGGTTTTATAATCTCTTTACTGATCGGTTTATCGATAGCGGGTATTAACGTAACCGGTTTAGCTGTAGTCGCTGGTGCACTCTCTGTGGGAATTGGATTCGGACTGCAATCGATAGCAAATAATTTTATTTCAGGAATCATCCTTTTATTTGAACGACCGATCAAAGCTGGAGATTTTGTAACCGTTGGTGATGTCCAGGGCTTTGTTAAAAAAATAAGCATACGTGCCACTGAAATTGAAACATTGGACAATCAAGATATGTTGGTTCCTAATTCTGAATTGATTTCTGGGCGTGTAACCAACTGGGTACTGCATAATCCCTATGGAAGACTCAGAATTAAAGTTGGTGTTGCCTATGGCAGTGACATTAATAAAGTAAAGGATATCCTGGAAGCCATAAGTCATGAAAATAAGAGTGTTATAACCGATGGCAGAGTCCCACCTCCAAAAGCATTGTTCATGGGTTTTGGTGACAGTGCCCTTGAATTTGAGCTAAGGGTTCGAATTTTTGATATCAAAAAACGATACGATGTTGTCAGTGAACTCAATTTTAAGATCGATGAAGAATTTCAAAAAAACCACATCATTATCCCTTTTCCCCAAAGAGATATACACATAAAGGATTGGTCGCCAGAGTCGAAAGAAAAGTCTAAGTAATTACCCTATCACTTGCTGATTCCCTACATAGGGCCAAAGTACTTCAGGTATGGTAATTGTTCCATCTTTTTGCTGATAGTTTTCAAGAATAGCAACCAAAGTCCTACCAACCGCTAGTCCTGATCCATTGAGTGTGTGGACAAACTCGTTTTGACCTGTTTGCTCATTTTTCCACCTTGCCTTCATTCTTCTCGCCTGAAATGCTTCACAATTACTGCAAGAAGATATTTCTCTGTATCGATCCTGGGATGGCAACCAGACCTCAATATCGTAGGTTTTTGCGGCTGCAAAACTGCTGTCCCCGGAGCAAAGCAACACTACTCGATATGGAAGACCCAACTTAATCAAAATAGATTCTGCGTTCTGTGTTAATTCTTCCAAAGCATCGTAGGACTCTTCGGGTTTAACAATGTGAACCAATTCAACTTTTTCAAACTGGTGTTGCCGTATCATGCCTCGGGTATCCTTACCATAAGAGCCAGCTTCAGAACGATAACAGGGTGTGTGAGCAATAAATTTTTTTGGCAGTTCATCGGATTGTAAAATCGTATCTCGAACAAGGTTTGTCAATGGAACCTCAGCGGTAGGGATTAAATAAAAATCATCGTCGCTATCTATCTTAAAAAGATCATCTGCAAACTTGGGCAAATTCCCTGTCCCTTCAAGAGATCTGCTTTTTACAAGACTTGGGACATAATACTCGATGTAATGATTTTCTTGCGTGTGGACATCCAGCATGAATTGAATCAAGGCCCGGTGAAGCCTAGCAAAATCATCTTTAAAAATAGCAAAACGTGACCCAGATATTTTTGCCGCCGTCTCAAAATCAAACAAACCTAGATCTTGCCCCAGTTTTACATGATCCTTGACTTTAAAATCGAATACCCTAGGTTCACCCCAAACACGTATTTCTTGATTCATTGATTCATTGGTTCCGTCCGGCACTGAATCGTGAAGTAAATTGGGAAAATCCAAATAAAATGCATTGAGTTGAGAAGACAGTTTGTTTAATTTTTTTTCGTAATTTTTTAAATCTTGATTTAGTTCACGCATTCTAGATTTTGACTCTGATAATGCTACAGCCTCAGATTTTGCTAAACCAATCTCTCTCGAAACCCTGTTTTTTTCACTGCGTAAATTGTCTAGTTGAGATTGCAGTTTCCTTCTCTGAGAATCAAGTTCAATAACTTCATCGAGATTAAACTTTATACCGCGACGAGCCAAATTTTTAGCAATGTAATCCCTGTCATCTCTTATTCTTTTTGGATCTAGCATATATACATTGAAAGTCTATAAAATTATCTAAAAATTAGACAGAACTATCAAAAAATTTGTCTGTTAGAACCGGAACTATAAAAAAACTAAGTACCACGCCGATTCCGTCAGCTATCCAGTCAAGCCATTCAAATGTACGGTCGGGTAAAAAGTTCATCTGAATGTATTCAAGTACCAAACCAAATAAAATCAAAGAAACACCAACTAACAGCTGGTGAGGCTTAGGAGTGACATAAATAAACCACATCATGGCAAGAAAAAACATTAAAACATGGGCCAACTTGTCAACTTGATTCAGGTTTATCAGATCCATTGAAGGTACCTGCATGAAATGCAAGTATGTTAAAAGCACTACAACTGAAAAAGATCCGATTATTTGAAAATAGAAATTAGTTTTATCACTCATGAAATTCATGATGTTTGATCAAAAACATCGGTTCCCTCGGGGATGGAGATTTCAAAAGACGAGTCAGACAATGGGGCATTTAGAATGACATCATCGAAAATAATAGCTATAGATTGGCCGCTAGCATCCCATAGTTTTATTTCAGTTAACAACATTTCAACAACAGTAATTTTCATTTTTGTAAAGAGATTATTGCTCTCTTTCTGTACCAGAAAAACTGAATAGACATTGTTGTTGGATGTTTCTGAACTAATCTGGTAGTAGCTCATCAGGCTGTCATTTTTAAGTAAAATATTGGCGAGTGATGATTGGTATCGATCTGAAAATGGAACTATGACTACCTGATTTAAATTGGCGTCGTAAGTTGAAATCTTTTGGTTGCGGACAATGATTCTCTTGAGACTGGGGACTGTAAATTGCCACATTATATTACCCGGCTTTTTAAGAAGAACAGAACCTTCAGTGTAATCAATGACATCGTTTGCAGGACTGTAAATGGATTGTTTGAAACTCGCTTGAAGTGAATGAATTTCATTCAAATATTCATTGATATTTAACGAAGGTCCTTCAGTGGAATAACTATGATTAAAAGTCAGTAAACTAATAAGGATTGCCACAATGCAGCCACACTCCTTTAGTTTTAGCATTTTGGCTTAAGCTTCAGGTGGTGGTGGTGCTAAAACTTCCCTTTTACCATTTGATTCAAGGGGGCCGACGATACCCACGTCCTCCATGTGCTCCACAATTCTTGCAGCTCTGTTATAACCTATTCTAAGTCTTCTTTGAACGGATGAAATGGATGCATTTCTGGATTCAGTAACCAATTTAACAGCTTCATCGTACAAAGGATCTGATTCGCTATCTTCTGAGCCACCGGTCACTCCTTTGGGATCAACCCACGGGAAGCCATCAATTTTTCCGGATGTGACCTCGTCTATAAAGATTGGTTCCGAAGTGGATTGTAAATTTTCTGAAACCCGTCGGACTTCTTCATCTGAAACGAAAGCTCCATGGATCCTTATTGGCATGGAGGTCCCTGGTGGAATAAACAACATATCGCCATTACCGAGTAAACTTTCCGCGCCCATTTGATCCAAGATGGTTCTAGAGTCTACCCTGGCCGAACACTGATAAGCAATTCTACACGGTATATTGGCTTTGATCAGTCCAGTAATAACATCGACAGAGGGTCGCTGGGTTGCAATAATCATGTAAATTCCTGATGCTCTTGCTTTGGCGGCTAATCTTGTGATGAGGTGCTCTACCTTCTTACCAACTGTCAACATCATGTCTGCCAATTCATCAATGATGACAACAATCTTTGGCAAGGGTTCCAAATCAGGGGCGACTGGATTCTCTCCAGATTGTATCTTTGTTTCAAGATCAAACAACGGATCTGTGACAGGGCTACCTGCCTCAATTGATTCACTGATCTTTTTATTTAGACCGTTTAAATTTCTGACCTTAAAACTTGCCATCAACCTATACCGTCTATCCATCTCCATCACACACCAGCGGAGAGCATTGGCAGCTGCCTTCATATCTGTGACCACAGGACAAAGCAAATGTGGAATGCCTGCATAGACAGATAATTCCAGCATTTTCGGATCGATCATAATTAATCTTATTTCTTTAGGTGTTGATTTATAGAGGAGACTTAAAACCATTGCATTAATCCCCACTGATTTACCTGAACCAGTAGTTCCTGCTATTAACAGGTGGGGCATTTCTGCTAGATCTGTACATACAGGATTGCCAGCAATATCTTTGCCAAGTGCAATGGAAAGAGGTGATTTCATATCTGCGAACATTTTTGACCTCAAAATCTCACCCAACACAACTAATTCTCTTTTCTCATTAGGAATCTCAATTCCTACGACAGATTTCCCCTCAATAACCTCAACAACCCTGACACTTGAAACCGATAGTGATCGAGCAAGATCCTTAGATAAATTGCTGATTTGACTAACTTTAACTCCAGGTGCAGGGTTGATTTCAAACCTGGTGACAATGGGCCCGGGTAAGACTTCCACAACATTTGCAATAATTCCAAAATCTTTCAATTTAAGTTCCAGAAGCCTTGACATTGCTTCTATAGACTCTTTGGAATTTCCGATTTTTTCATCAGAAGCTTTGTCCAATAAATTCAGATCAGGTAGTTCATCATTGGTTCTTGATTGGAAAAGTTTTGTTTGCTTTTCTTTGATTGATTTTTTTCCTTCTTTAATTTCCTTAACTTTTTTGTCAGGTTCAGGATCAATCTTAGAAATTTTTTTAGGTGGTTCCTTTTCGGTTTCTTCTAAATGTTCTTTCTTTTTGATTGTGTTTTTCTCTCCAAAAGAACTGATCAACTGCCTTAATGAAGTAAACGCTCTGATAGAAAGTTGGCCAAAAGTAGTAACGAAATTGATAACGGCCTGACCCGTCAAACGAATCAGCTTAACCCATGAAAACCCAATAAAAATTGGCATAAAAATAATCCAGATAGCTGATGAAAGGAGTGTTGTGCCTACCTCACCTAACCCTTGAGATAACAACTGATTAATTTCCAAACCAATTATTCCACCCGCACCTGAATCTTGGGGTACCCAAGATACTGATATGTACATACTTGAGAGGCAACAGGTTGATAATAAGACAAATACGAAAGCCATAAATTTGATTGCAGCAGATTGAACATCTGATTTAGGATGGTCTTTTCTGTCAATTAGATTGAGCCCATAGACCAAGAAAAATACTGGGAAAAAATAACTCGCTAATCCAAAAAGATAAATAACAAAACTTGAGAAGAAAGCCCCTACTAGACCCAGATAGTTGTTTACCTCACCGACGCTTTTTATATTTTTATACCCTGGATCTGCTGCATCAAAAGTAATCAATGCAATTAGTACAATTAATGCGAAAGAAAACAGAGCGATAACAGCAGATTCTCGAAGAATAGAGCCTTTGGTAAACGGTTTTTTGATGTTGATGTTAGAAATAATTTCTTCCTTTAACTAACGATTATTTTAAAAAAAAAATAATTGATGCTTGAAACTATATACTCATCAATAACTCTCATTTGCAATATTATCATTGTTTATAGAAAATCTAACACATCGCATTAATTTATGGAAAGAACCAAACATTGCAGATTATTGATTTTAGGTGCCGGTCCAGCTGGTTATTCGGCAGCAGTTTATGCTGCAAGAGCAAATTTAAAACCAGTCTTGATCACTGGTGCAGAACCGGGTGGTCAAATGATGACCACGACCGACGTTGATAATTGGCCTGGAGATAGTGAAGGCTTGTTAGGGCCTGTACTAATGGAAAGAATGTTACAACATGCACAACGATTTAAAACTGAAATCATTTATGACCGCATAGATAAATCTGACTTGTCAAAAAAACCTTTTCAACTATTCGGAGACAGCGTTACATACACTACTGACGCCTTGATTATTGCCACAGGTTCAACTGCTCGATACCTTGGGCTTAAAAGTGAAGAAAAATACAAAGGAAAAGGCGTTTCTGCTTGTGCTACTTGCGATGGATTTTTCTATAAAAATAAAGATGTTGTAGTCATAGGTGGCGGGAATGTTGCTGTTGAAGAAGCATTGTACTTATCAAATATTGCAAAGTCAGTCATCTTGATTCATAGAAGAGATGCTCTTAGAGCAGAAAAGATGCTTCAAATGAGACTGTTTGATAAGACTAAGGCAAATGGCAATATATCAATTATTTGGGATCATGTGCTAGAAGAAGTCATGGGAAATGACAATGGGGTTACTCAGATAAGAGTAAGAAGTACGGTTGATGAAAATAAAAAACAAGTGCTAAACATTTCAGGGGTTTTTATCGCAATCGGCCACGACCCAAATACGGATATTTTCAAAAATCAAATCTCTTTGGATGACTCAAATTACATTATTTGTGATGAACAACACCCAAAATTTAGTACACAAACTGATATTGAAGGAGTCTTTGCTGCTGGTGATGTATCTGACCCGATCTATAGACAAGCAGTTACTTCTGCGGGAAGTGGTTGCATGGCTGCGCTTGACGCAGAGAAGTACCTAGATGCATTAAAGTAAATTGATTTAAACTAAAGTTTTATTAGGAGAATTTTGCATGGCAAAAGAAGAAGCAATACAAATGAAAGGTGTGGTCAAAGAAACTCTACCAAATACAATTTTCAGAGTTGAATTGGAAAATGGACACACAATCACCGCTCACATATCTGGGAAAATGAGGAAAAATTACATCAGAATTTTAACTGGAGATAGTGTCACCGTAGAAATGACTCCCTATGACCTGACAAAAGGAAGAATTATTTTTAGAGAAGCCTAAAAATCAAATCAATCGTGTTGCTCTTTAATGCGTTTTAGTGGAAAATGAGGGAGTGTAAAATTGATTGCCAAACAGGCGTAAAAATGGAGAAATATTCAGTGAAATCCCGACAAATTCTTAAAACTTTTCTTGCTTCTAGCGTGTTAGTTTTTTTAACAGGCTGCTATGCTGACTTACACAACGCTGATAAAGCCATGCAGAGCCAGATTAAAGACTTAAAATCCGAAATATCCTCTGGCCAAAACTCAGCAGAAGAAGCAGCTAGAGCTGCTCAGGAAGCTGCAGAGGCTGCAAGTGAAGCAGCCGCAAAAGCAGAAGCCGCAGCTGAAGCCAGTGAGGAGAAAGCAGAAGAAGCTGAGAGAATATTTGAAAGAGATCTAGGTAAGAAATAAGTTTATTTTCGGCTGTTTTTTCCCTTACTCGGCCAGCTGTCTCTAACAACTATCTGGTCTTTGTCCCAATCTCTGCAATCATAGTTGGAACTCCTGTTTTCTTTTCGAAGATTTCTTTAACCTTGGTCCAATCAATTGTTGCACCTGTTTGTCTATCAAACACAAAACTTTTGATCATTGATTCAACACCTTTGTAGCTGCTATTTATATCTTCTGGTGAAAGTGTGTCATGAATCTCCAGAAAAATCTGATTTCCCAAGATCCCTATTTTGAAGGGTTCATTTATAATTTTTACTTGTAAACCAATATCAGTAAGAGAAAAAATTAACCGTATGTCTTCAGGAAAAAGACGAATGCATCCATGAGAAACTTGCATTCCAACCCCATCTGGTTTATTGGTTCCGTGAATAAAATATCCTCCAGGAATGTCGAGACGCATTGCCAATTTACCAAGAGGATTATCAGGACCAGCTGGTATAACGGGTGCCAAATAAATCCCTTCTTCTTGGTATTCTTGACGCACTGATAATGGTGGATACCAAGCAGGGTTTTCTAATTTCAGATCCACTTTAGATATGCCCAAAGGAGTTGTCCAATCCATCCTTCCAATACCAACTGGGAAAGTAATTAATTCCTCATCATTAGCAAAAAAACCTCTGTACTCGGCAAGATTGATAGTCATCCCATTTTTTAAATAGTTACTGGGAACGATAAATGCTTTCGGCAGTAGAACCGTTGTCCCTTCTCCAGGTACCCATTTATTCACAGATCTGTTAGCTGAGACAATCTCAGTAAAACCAAGATTGTGGGCTCTTGCAAGATCAATCAATGTATCTTCATAAACAGTTTCGATTGTTTCTGTCTTTCCTACGATCTCCATATTTTCACGGATATCAAAAATAGAAGCTGCTTGACTGGAGCAAATAAAAGACGGGAAACACAATAAAAATAAGGAAATTTTTACACTGTATTTCATGACTATTAAAAACATTCTTTAGGCGATAATTACAATGTAATAATCATGGTGCCCCAAGTAAAGCCGGCACCAAAACCTAGCATAAGAATTGTGTCCCCTGATTCTATTTTTCCTGAATCGATACCTTCATCAAGTGCAAGTGGTATCGATGCTGCTGATGTGTTGCCGTGATGAGACAAAGTAATTATTACTTTCTCAATTGGAATGCCTAACCTTTTTGCAACTGAGTGGATGATTCTTGTGTTTGCTTGATGAGGGATAAGCCAATCTATATCATTGATATTCATATTTTGTTTTGCCAAGGCTTCCAAGGTAATTGATTCAAGGGTTTTAACCGCTACCTTGAATACCTCATTGCCCTTCATGTGTAGACAATAATCATCTGGTTTAGGTTGTTCTGGTTTTCTCGAAGTACCATAAGGAACATACAACAAATCACCATAGGCGCCATTGGCTCCCAATTCTGAAAACAGTACGCCGGGTGTATCTGATGGTTGCAAAATTGCTGCTCCAGCTCCATCAGCAAACAAGACGCACGTATTCCTATCAGTCCAATCAGTTATTCTAGATAGGGTATCTGCTCCAACCACCAAAGCACAGGAAGCATCCCTAGAACGGATAAATTTATCTGCAATGTTCATTGCATAAATAAAACCGCTGCAGGCAGCCTCAACACTGAAGGCAGCAGAGTTCTTTATCCCTAATCTCTCTTGAATAATCGTACCAACATTCGGTGTTACTACATCAGGAGTACAAGTACCGACAATAATAAGATCGATTGACTCGGCTGCAATTTCTGCCTTATTAATAGCACGATTCGCTGCTTCGTATGCCAAATCTGAGGTATTTTGATCAATTGAAGCAATTCTCCTTTGCTCAATTCCAGTTCTAGTGCGAATCCATTCATCTGTTGTATCAACTTGCTGTTCAAGATCACGATTGGTTACGATATTTTCTGGGAGATAACTGCCAGTTGCTATAATTTTTGAAAACATAAAAAAGAGGATACCTTAAAACGCACCTATCAATTTAGAAACAATTTCACTCTGCACCTCTTCAATCGCAGTGATCAGTGCATGATGTACACCAAATGCATCGGAGTCTCCATGGCTTTTAACCACCACTCCATTTAGCCCTAACAAAAGTGCACCGTTGTAACGGCGTGGATCGATTTTATCTTTCGCCAGATCAAGAGCAGGCTTAGAGATCATTGAGGAAAATTTATTATAGGCATTTGCATTGAAAGCATCTTCTACAAACTTAAATACCAAGCGCACACTTCCCTCCACGGCTTTAAGTGCAACATTTCCAGTAAATCCGTCGGTCACCACAACATCGGCTTTACCCTCAGCTATACCATTGCCTTCAATATAGCCAATAAAATTGATTGCACTGGAGTGCATTAAGTTTGCTGCTTCTTTTATTACTTGGTTACCTTTACTCGCTTCCTCACCCATATTCAATAGACCTATCCGCGGTTGATCTATTCCTTTTATCTCTTTAGCTGCCACATCTCCCATCAAAGCAAATTGGTAGAGTTGTTCTGGTGTACAGTTGGAGTTGGCTCCTAAATCAAGAACATAAGTACTGCCTTTCATCGTAGGAATAGAGGTCATTAAGGCAGGCCTGTCGATGGTAGGTATGGTTTTTAAAACGTATTTAGAAATTGCCATTAAGGCTCCGGTATTTCCAGAGCTAACACATGCTTGGGATACACCATCCTTTACTAGATCAACCGCACGTCTCATAGATGATTGCTTTTTTTTTCGTAAAACTACAACCGGCGGATCGCTCATCTGAACGACCTCATCAGCATGTAGGATTTGAAGGCGATTGCCAATTTTACCTGATGTTTGCTTTTCTATGATTTCTTTGTTGCCAACAAGAAAAATTTTAACATCTTCCCTTAGCTCCAATAGATTCAATGCCGCATTAATGGATGCTTCGGGATCTTTATCTCCACTCATCACATCCAGTGACAGTGTTATAAAATCACTCAAAAAAACATCTCTATTCTTCTTCCAATTGCTCTTTTTCCTTGAAAGCAATGACCCGTTTACCACGGTAAAATCCTTGGGGACTGATGGTGTGTCTGATATGAGTCTCTCCAGTGACTTCATCATTGGTAATAGAGGGTTTCTTAGCTTTGATTTGAGACCTTCTCATATCACGTCTTGATCTTGTTTTTCGTTTTTTTTGAACTGCCATTTCTGCTTCTTAAACCTCTTTAAAAAAATTAATCCTTATCTTTTGCTTTTAATAGTTTATCCAACCCAGAAAATGGTTTATTTTTCTGATGGTTACCGTTAGATTTATCACTCACAGCTAAAAACAAGCCTAAGGTATCGTTATTTTCACATAATGCAACTTTATTATGCATTAATGACATTGGGATCATTGATAAAATTTCATCTTCCACGATCTTTTCAATTGATAGTCCATCTGAATCCACCGCAATTGTATTTACAGAAGATAAACCAGTTTTGTTTTGGTCTAATGACTCTATAATCAAAAAATCAATAGAGGTTTCTGCCTGCCACTCAATAGGTCCAAGACATCTTTGGCACTGCATTGTCAGCGACACCGAAATACTGCCTTTTATTGTTGGGTAAATTGATTGTTCAGTAAAAAATTTTAGATTTATCGAGACTTGATTACCATCCGTTTGGTTATCGTCAATCAAGAAATGAGGTAGTCTAGGAAAAGTAATGGCGGGAATCACATGATCAATTACATAATTATTTCTAGATAAATCAGAAAAATCTTTGATGCTTAAAGTATTCTTAAACATGATTCCAATCACAATAATACTTCCTAGTTTACCAATAATGTCTTTTTGACTTTTAAAAATTTACAGATAATGACCCAAAGCACTCCCAAAATTATTCTTGGATCAAGCTCAATTTATCGAGCAAAATTGTTGTCAAAATACGTCCCATATTTTGAATCAATTGCACCTGAGATTGATGAATCTCAATATCCGAAAGAATCTCCGCAAGACTTGTCGATGCGATTAGCAAAAATTAAAGCTAGGAAAATTGCTGACATCAGACCCAAGGATATTGTTATTGGATCTGATCAAGTTGCAAGTTTTAAAGATATTTGTATTGGGAAACCACCGGACTATGCGAGTGCGTACCAAACAATAATTAAATTTTCTGGTAAGAATATTTACTTTTACACCAGTGTGGCCATTGTGATTAAAGAAGAGAAAATTGAATTAACCCATCTTGATAAGACCATAATTAAATTCAAACCATTTAGAAAAAAAGAACTGGAAATTTATTTGAATAGCCAAGATATTTTTGATTCCACTGCGGCTGTTAAGTATGAATCCGAACAATTTCAGCAACTAGTGGATCAAATAATCACCGAGGACGAACAAGCCATTATTGGACTACCAATGATTTGGTTGACGGGACAATTAAAAAAATTGGGATTGTACAAAACTTAAACTTTTTTACTGATGCTCAATTTGTTCAATTAAATCTGGTGAGTCTCCGATCTCAATTTCTCCAAGACTTCAGCCAGTTTGGTATCCAGTTTAGATCTGAAGCTAAAAGTATTCTCTGTTGATGATAAACCTGGAAACGTTATTGACTCTGCGTGCAAAAAAAGCCTGGTCAAACCAAACTCAGAAACAATTTGATCCGGTTGAATGCCATAACGTTGATCTGCAGCTAATGGAGTTTTCATGTACTTAGCATGTGCTCTTATTTGATGAGTTTTACCGGTAATTGGTTCTATTTTAAACAGTGCTGAGTTTTTATATTTTTCCATTAGGAAAAATTTTGTTTTGGCCTTCGTACCTGAATCATCAGGTACGGCTAAACGGCCGTTTTCAGGCGTTGAGATTATTTTTAGAGGTTGGTCAATTTCGTAGACTGTTTGGGTAAATTTACCAACCATTAGCCCTAGATAAGTTTTTTGAACTTTACCTTCTCTAAAATATTCATGTAATTTCCTAAGCTTAGATTTCTTTTTAGATACCAATAAGCAACCACTTGTGTCTTTGTCCAATCGATGCACCAATTCAAGATGCTCATTATGTTTTTCACGGAAAGATCTTAAGAGCTCAATCAGACCGAGATGAATTCCACTGCCCCCGTGAACAGCTAAACCAGAAGGTTTATTAACCAATAAAAATGAATCATTTTCAAATATGACTATATTATTAATCCGCCTAAAATCATCTTTACGTACAGAACTAACATTTGTTTTTGGTTCGTTTAGAGCATAAGGAGGTATTCTTACCGTATCATTAACATGTACTCTACTTCTTGGTTTCGCTCTTTTTGAATTAATACGAACCTCGCCTTTTCGAATCATCCTATATATTCTTGATTTTGGCATCCCTTTAATTATTTTTATAAGATAGTTATCCAATCTCATTCCGTCATCATCTCTGGAGACAATAACTTTATTATTTATACCCAAGTCTTTCATATTTCAGATAATTTTATGTGTTGTAAATCAAAAATTGGTGATAGTAAATCAACTTTGTTATACTCCCCCGCAATAATAACTTATATGAAGAAAATAAGTTAAAACGATAGATTAGATATAAGTAATCTAGAAGGTCCTAGAGACCAGGAATTTTTAAGCAAAGACAATAGACAATAGGATAGAACAAGATCTTTGTTGGTTAATTAAAAAAAGTTTTTTAGTATTTTAGTATTAGAGTGAGACAAAAAATAATAACTAATAACAAGCATTATTTGATTCCAAATAGTGCTGGACTGCCAATACAGACCAAATAATTTCTATCTTGTTGCCTTGTTAAGAGAGGTAACTATGAAAAGAATGTTAATCAATGCAACTCAAGAAGAAGAGTTGCGGGTGGCCATGGTCGATGGCCAAAAACTTTATGACCTTGATATAGAAATCAAGTCAAGAGAACAAAAGAAAAACAATATATACAAAGCGAAGATCAGCAGGATAGAGCCCAGCCTAGATGCAATTTTTGTTGACTTTGGCTCTGCAAGAAATGGCTTTCTTCCTTTTAGAGAGGTCTCAAGGGAATATTATTTGTCTGAACCCATACCGGGTGAAAAACTCGACATCAAAAAACTTCTAGAGGAAGGCCAAGAAATTGTCGTGCAGGTTTCCAAAGAAGAGCGCGGCACTAAAGGTGCAGCACTGACTACGTTTATTAGTTTGGCAGGTCGGTTTATTGTCTTAATGCCCAATAAAGCAAAAGCTGGTGGAGTATCCAGAAAAATCATGGGTCAAGACAGAGAACAAATCCTGGATAGTCTAAGTAATCTTGGAGTTCCTAAAGAAGCTGGATTGATCATTAGAACGGCTGGTCTAGGTAGATCTGACATTGAACTCGAATGGGATCTAAAACATCTGCTTGGTATTTGGAATTCAATTAAAAAAATGGCTGTCAATGTTGAAGCCCCAGCTCTAATTTTCAAAGAAGACAATTTGATTGTTAGGGCCATGAGAGATCATTTAAATGATGAAATAAGTGAAATAATCGTGGACGATGAGAACACATTCAAAGACGCCAAAAAATACCTTAAACAAGTGACCCCTAACAATTTGAAAAAACTTTTATATTATAAAGAAACAACACCTTTGTTTACGAAATTCCAAATCGAGCATCAAATTGAATCAGCCTATTCAAACAAAGTTATTCTGCCCTCTGGTGGAAGTGTTGTTATTGATTACACAGAAGCATTGGTTTCTATCGACATTAATTCTGGAAAATCAACAAAACAATCTGGTATTGAATCAACCGCATTAAAAACAAATTTAGAAGCAGTCGACGAGATAACAAGACAATGTAGACTGCGAGATTTAGGTGGGTTACTCGTTATTGATTTTATTGATATGAGACAACACAGAAATCAAAAACAAGTTGAAAACGCTTTAAAAAATGCGGTTAAATCAGACCGAGCAAAAATTTCGCTCGGTCATATTTCTAAATTTGGTTTGCTGGAAATGTCCAGACAAAGGTTAAGACCATCATTAGGAGACTCAGCTTACAGAATCTGTGAAAATTGTAGTGGAATGGGTCGAATTAGAAGCACAGAGTCCTTAGCGTTAGCAGTTCTTAGACTGGTTGAAGAGGAAGCAAGAAAAGAAAACACTGCCAGTGTAATTGCTGATATACCATCGGATGCCGCAACGTATCTTTTAAATGAAAAAAGACAATGGATTAAAGATATTGAACAACGAGAATCTGTACATATCATTTTGATTGCAGATCCGGAACTTTCAAGTGTTAACTTCTCAATTAAAAGACTGAGAAAAGATGAAGCCAATTTAGCTGAATACAAGCAAGCGAGCTATAAATTGGCGAAAACAATTAAACAAGATAATGCATCCTTAAATCCTATTAGCCAAGCAATGGACAAATCTAGGAACTTAAACCCTAAACCTGTTACTGCTTGGGATATTGATGATGTTCAAACACCAAATCTGATTGATCGGTTCATGTTTTGGTTGGAGAATAAACAAAACAATAAAGTGAAGGCTAACCAAGGCAAGAATAAGCCAAGATCAAAAACGAGAAAAAGCACAACTGGAGTTGGTGGAAACAAGAGAAAAAAATCAACTAATAAAAGAACAACACCAAAAAGACGATCAGTAAAGCAAGAATCGCCTCAGAAGAAGACTGCTAAGAAAGGACCCAAACAGGGAGCTGCTAAGCAAGGACCCAAACGAGAAGCTGCTAAGCAAGGACCCAAACGAGAAGCTGCTAAGCAAGGACCCAAACGAGAAGCTGCTAAGCAAGGACCCAAACGAGAAGCTGCTAAGCAAGGACCCAAGCAAGATGCTGTTAAAAAAGGACCCAAGCAAGATGCTGTTAAAAAAGGACCCAAACGAGAAGCTGCTAAGCAAGGACCCAAGCAAGATGCTGCTAAGAAAGGACCCAAGAAAAAAAGTGAAAAAACTAGGTCCAGCAAGGGTAAGAGTCCAAATACTACGCAGCGAATAAAAGATCAGGAGAGCAAAGAAAAAAGTATGGCGGTCAATGAGTCGGTGCTTGACCAAACCAATGATAAATTATTGCCATGGGAAGATATACTCCCTCCGAAGACTAAGTCCTAAGAAATTTGTAAATGTTTGATCAAACCAATTGATGCTTGTTGAAGAAGATCCAAAACAATCTCAAATCCTTCTTCTCCTCCAAAATAGGGATCTGGAACCTCGATCAATTTGCAATTCTCAGCGTACTCTAAAAAGAGGTGTATTTTATTTAAATATACCTCATCTGCCATAGACTGTAGAAAACTCCGATTGTGGTTGTCCATGACCAGTATGTAGTCAAACCTATTGAAATCATTCTGCTCTATTGTTCTAGCGGTTTGTTGTGAAATATCAATACCTCTTCTCATAGCCGCATGTTGGGATCTTGAGTCTGGTGATTGACCGGTATGATAACCATGAGTACCACATGAATCTATATAGAAAAATTGACTGAGGTTATGCTCCTTAACCATATTTCTAAAAACTCCTTCTGCAGAAGGGGATCGACAAATGTTTCCCATACATACAAACAGTATTTTATGCTTTAGATCTGTTGAATTCTCTAACATGTTGTCAGTTAGTACCAAGGATTGACCGAACCACTTGTAAGTCCTGTTCAGTATCTACATCAGGCCCTGGAGGTATCACTGCCTCTTCAATGATTATCTTCATCTTTAAATCGAAAGCCCTAAGCTGCTCCAGTCTTGTTTCAATTTCAAACTTAGTTCTTGGATGCTGGCTAAATTTTTTTAGAGCTGTTGTGGTGTAAGCGTATATGCCGATATGTCGCCATAGGCAAGTCTGGTGATCAATGGAGTGTCCAATTTTTCTCCGAAATGAAATTGCCCTCCCTCTTGAGTCAAAATCAACCTTAACCACATTTGGGTCATTGATTTCTTCTGGATCAACAATTTTGGTTGCCAGTGTTGCAATTCCAGCATCTGAATTCTTGAACAATAGGCTTGCAACTTGATCTATATTTTCTGGCGGCATTAGAGGGCAGTCTCCTTGTAAATTTACGATAATTTGATCTCCTTTCCAGTCCTCAATTTCAGCAACTTCGGCAATTCTATCAGTACCCGAGACATGGTTTGCACTAGTCATCACCGTTTTTACCTTTAAGTTTTCCGCAACCTGTTTAATTTTTTCACTGTCGGTAGCAACGATAATTGCCCTAGCCTGGCTTCTTGATGCAGCTGAAAAGACATGCTCAATGAGTGTTTTTCCAGAAATATCTACAAGTGCTTTCCCTGGGAGCCTTTTAGAATCAAATCTAGCAGGGATTACGATAATGTAATCAATCGATTTCACTATTCTTACTTACCAATTGTTTCATTATGTCAATCAACTCACTTTCATTATCAAAACTAATTGTTGGTTGGACGAGCCAGCTATTATTTGGGAATTCATGATCATATTTTACAGCGTCTTTAGGAGTCATGAGAATTGGTAGATCACTGCCTTTTCTAAGGTTAAACAAATTAACTTTCCCATGATCATCCACAGGGACGGGTTGGACTATGATGCCATGATCCTTTAAAGACTTATAAAACCTCTCCTGATTGCCAATACCCGCAAGGGCAAGGACATCGGATTCAGAAAAAAAACTGATAGATTCTCTGGATTGCTTATTGAGACTTTCCACCGTTTCATCCAGAAGACGAAATTTTGCCCATCGGGTACCTTTTAACCGCTGGTGTTCAAAATTCCCGTCGTCTCCATTGATAAGAACATAATCGAAGGATTGAATAGTCTCAGGCCGCTCTCTCAATGGACCAGCCGGTAAAAGATAGCCATTACCGAACCCACGGGATGCATCAATAATAAGAATTTCAAAATCCCTTGCAAGAGGATAATGTTGCAATCCATCGTCTGCAATAATGATATCTGCGCCTTTAGATACGAGAGTTTCGGCTGCCCTAACTTTGTTGACACATACACAAACAATCGCACCCGATTCTCTTGCTAAATACAAGGATTCGTCTCCAACTTCTTCAGCGTTGCTATTCTTTGATACAAGGATGGGTTCTCTTCGAGACCGGCTACCTCCATAACCCCTTGAAATGATTCCCACAAGTTTACCCTGTTTTTGCAAAATACCTGCAAGCCATAAAGTCACGGGAGTTTTGCCAGTTCCTCCCACGTTAATGTTGCCAACAACGATAATCGGAACATCAATTTTGATTTGTCTTAAAACACCAAGGCTGTAAAGCTGTTTTCGGACTCCAGACAACAATCCGAAACAAAGAGCAAGCAATCTTAGAACAACATTTGGTTTTTTACTGGTATACCAGATGGATTCTAATTTACGACTAAGTCTCGTCATTAAACTGTAACCTGTGGAGCAATGCATATTCACCATTTTGCTTGATCAACTCCTCGTGTGATCCACTTTCAACAATTTCTCCATCAGACAAAACGACGATCCGGTCTGCTGTTTCCACTGTGGAGAGACGATGTGCAATGACCAACGTCGTTCTATCCTGCATCAGTTTTTCTAGGGCAGTTTGTATGTACCTTTCGGATTCGCTATCCAAGGCAGAAGTCGCCTCATCCAGTATCAGTATTGGAGCGTCTTTCAGCAGTGCCCTAGCTATTGCTATTCTTTGACGTTGCCCACCGGAAAGTAAGATCCCTTGATCGCCTACCTTTGTTTGCAATCCATCAGGAAGTTTGTCAACAAATTCATCCATGTTTGCAGCCGAAATCGCTTTTAATGTTTGTTCTTCAGTAAAAGGACCATAAGCCACATTATTGAATATGGTGTCATTGAATAAAATTACTTCTTGGGTTACTAAACTGATGTTGTTTCTCAGTGAGATTAAGGTGTAATTGTCTACGACAACTCCATCAATAAGGAGCTTGCCTTTGGTGATGTCATAGAATCGTGGCAGAAGATTGATTAAGGTCGTTTTTCCACTCCCTGATTTACCCACAATCGCCAAGGTTTCACCTGATTGGATAGTAAGATCAATATCACTAAGGACATTGCTCTGTTCTTTGCTATAGGAGAATGAAACCTTTCTAAACTCAATTTTTCCGGTCAAGTCCTCCCCTTCTATCTCCCCATCATCTATTTCATCTTCTTCATCAATCAGTAAGAAAATGCTTGCAGACGCGGCAATCCCTCTTTGAATCATTGCATTGACATTGGTCAACCTTTTCAATGGAGTCATAAGCAGCACCATTGCGGTAATAAAGCCTGTGAAATTGCCGATCTCCATATCCTTAACTTCACCCAGTGTGGCCACATACACCACACCGGCAACTCCTAAGGAAGCTACAAAAATTGTAACTGCATCGCCTATGGCTTTTGTCGAAAACAGTTTCATATTATGCTTTCTATTGTCCTCATTGACCTGTTCAAACTTTGCACTTTCATAGTCTTGGCCATTAAATATCTTGATGATGCGATGATTATGAAGAGTCTCCTTGATGAGATGGGTTACATCCCCCATGGAGTCTTGAATTCTCTCACTGTACCTTCGAAACAGGGTGCCCAAGAACCTTACTATCAGTGCAATTACTGGTGCAACCAAAAATATCACTCCAGCCAGTCTTGGACTGAGATATACCATGTAGGCGGTCAAAGCTATAATTGTCAATGTATCCCTGATAAGGACGGTGATTGTGTTAGAGGTGGATTCAGCAACTTGTTCGATATTGAAAGTGACCTTAGAGAGTAGTTCAGCATTAGATTTATGGTCTAAATAACTGGTTGGTAGATGTAAGAATTTGGTGAAAACCTCTTCTCTCAGGGCTTTAATAACCTGCCTACCGATCCAACCTATGTTGTAGACGGAAAAGAAACCTGAAATGCCACGAATTATAAAAATAACGATCACGGCAATTGGAAGACTGAACTTCCATTCTCCTATGTAAGCACCATTTGTTGTGCCTGCAAAATTGTCGGTTAATGTTTTAATCAGGTATGCAAAACCTGTATCTGTCAAAGCATAAACGAGCATCGCCAATGCCCCAAGAATAAAAATCAACCCATAAGGAGTGGCATACTTTAACAACCGAAAGTAGGTTTTATAACCGGTATTCATTGCTTCTTTATTTGCCAAAAAGGAACTCCTGTAGATAAATCAAGTCAATTATACGCTACTTTGACAGCGCAACTAATTACATGACTATGATGTAATTATGAAGATTATTGCTCTTTGATCCTACCTTGATCCAATAAAACTTGCCGATCGAGTGTATCTGCAAGACCCTGATTGTGAGTAACCACAACCAAGCTTGAACCTATAGAACGGTTCAATGCCAACAGACAATCAAAAACCTTTTTGGCAGTTCTTGGGTCTAGGTTGCCTGTGGGTTCATCAGCTAAAACTACAGATGGCTTACCAATCAATGCCCTGGCAACAGCCACCCTTTGGCACTCCCCACCTGAAAGCTCAGAGGGCTTGTGGTGGAAACGGTTGGACAATCCTATTTCAGCCAATAGCTCTCTAGCTGCTTCCCTAGCTTGGGAAATGGATTCTCTTCTAACCAACAATGGCATCATGGTATTCTCCAACGCACTGAACTCATTGATTAAATGATGAAACTGGTAAACAAAGCCGAAAAACCTATTCCTAAGCCTGCTCGCTTGTTTGTCTGAAATCATTGATACGGATTCTCCTTTTATCTTGATTTCGCCAGCAGAAGGCTGATCAAGCAGTCCCATTATTTGCAGGAGCGTTGTCTTGCCTGTACCAGAAGGTCCTATAATTGCCAACGTTTCAGCATTTCTAACCTTAAGATCAACACCAGCAAGCACTTTTACCTCTTGATTACCCTTGAAAAATGATTTTTTTATATTTACAGCTTCTAAATAGGTCTGAATCATTTTTGCCTCATTTATGTGAACGTAAGACATCTGCGGGGTTCAACCGTGATGCTCTGTAGGAGGGAATTACAGAAGACACTAAACTAAGCAGCACCGCCAACAGACCAATCCACAATACTTCCAACCAATGAATTTCCGTCGGCAGCTCACTGAGAAAATAGATTTCTGCCTGATACAAAGTAACCCCAAAAATTGACTCTAGAGACTGGACAATCCCGGACAACTGTTCAGTAACCAATATTCCAAATCCTATCCCTAAAATCGAGCCAGCCAATCCAAGTAAGAGGCCTATAGCCAAGAAAATTTTGAAAATACCCATATGGTCAACGCCCAAGCTTCTCATCACAGCTATGGATGCCTTTTTCTGCTTTATCAGCATAACCAGGGTAGAGACTATGTTAAATGATGCGACCGCCAAAATCAGAACCAAAACCATAAAAATAATGGTTTTAGTAAGCTCCAAAGATCTAAAAAAATTGGGGTTTTGCACCGTCCAGTCAGTGATTGTATATCCCCCGCCAGACCCTATCGCAATTTTTCTAACCATTTCTCGAGATTGTTTGGGGTCAAAAAAATCAATTTCCATACCTGAAATCTTTCCCGGCATTTGTAAAAGGGTTTGTGCATCCAAAAGATTTGCAAATGCAAGATTTCGATCAAACTCATACACACCTGCTTCAAAAAAACCTGAAACGGTAAACCGCTTCAGTCTTGGAATAACACCCATGGCGCTTATAAGTGAATTGGGGATCATCACGGTTACCGGGTCACCTAGAGACAGATTTAGATCATCGGCAAGTCCCTTACCTAAAACGATATTAAAGCTGCCGTTGCTCATTGAGTCCAGCTGTCCTTGTACCATCAATCCTTCAAGTTTTTGTGCTGAGCCGGACTCTTTGGGATCAATGCCCTTGAATTGTATACCAGATACTTCTTTGGAACCCAAAAGGAGCGCTTCACTGGAAACGAAAGCGGAAAATGATTTTACATCCTTATTTGCGATCAGGGCAGCTTGTAGAGCATCCCTGTTCTCAAGACTGCCTCCTAAACCCATAATTTTTGCATGTGGCAAGATTCCCAACATTCTGTTTTTAACTTCTGACTGAAAGCCATTCATTACAGACATAACGGTCACGATGACAGCAACTCCAATGGCAATGCCCAAGACACTGAACATTGAAATAAATGACATTGTCATTGTTCCTTTCTTTGCTTTGAGAAATGCAAAGACGATCTTTAATTCATAACTTTTTCTTGAAAAAAACAACGTGCTACCCCTTATGCATCCTGAGTATTTCGGCAGGATTTTCCCTTGACGCTTTGATTGAAGGATACAGGCAAGCTAAAACACTTACAGTCAAGGCACCAAGGCAGATCAAGACAACATCAGTGTATCTCAATATATAAGGCATCGAAGTGATGTAATACAAACCAGCTGGCATAAACTCAAAGCCAAACAGATACCATATTATCCATTCGAAGCTGCCTAAATTCATCAATACAGCAATACCAAAAAATACCCCAAAAAGAACCCCTAATAGAACACTCAACAGACCCTGAATGAAGAAAATTTGAGCGACGTCTTTTGAGGTAAATCCTATACTTTTCAAAACAGCAATGTCCTTCTTTTTATCGTCCACCGACATCGAGAGCATTACAATGACATTGAACGTGGCTATCAGAACAATCATAAATAAGAGCACACTCATAATGCTTTTCTCAATGACGATAGCGTCAAATAACGCCTGGTTCTGTTTTGACCAGTCAGTGATGGTAATTTCGAGGCCCTTGATATTCTTCAGTGAACTTTCAATTTCTTTAACCATACTTTTTACCTGGTAAACATTACCGAGTTCCACAGAGATCCCATTGACTGCATTTCCTAAACCCAGCAAGGATGAGGCATCAACTAGGTGCATCACAACTTGTGAGGAATCGTATCTTTGCAGACCAAATTCAACCACTTCCTTAATCCTAAAATATTGGCTATCTGGGAAACTGATCTTACCCTGGAGATTCATGCTTGGTACAGTCAACTGTGCTCGGTCCCCTGCTCTTAGGTTTAATTGCAAAGCAATGCCTCTGCCCAGTATCAGTTCACCATTTTCCAAGTCCTTTAGTTTAATTCCAAAGAAAAATTCGTCGGCCGGATTGATGCCCGTGATCAGTGCACCTTTAGATTCTTGTCCGTTGCTAATGATCCCTTTTGCCTCGACAAAGGGTATGGTGTGTTTAATTTCAGGAAATTGTTCCAGTTCATTGACAATGCTTTGCCATCGCCTAATCGGTTGATCTGACTGGATTGTTATGTGCGAACTAAGCCTGATCACTCTTTCTTCAATCTCCGCCTGGAATCCATTCATAACTGAAAGCACTACAATCAGAGATGAAACTCCCAGAGCAATAGCCAAAATTGAGATAAATGTCACAATGGAAATAAATTGGCTCTGCTGTTTGGAAAAGAGCTGCCGGTAAGCAATAAATAATTTTTTGGTCAAGGCTTTATAACCTCTATTTATTTAGTAATAAATATCATAAGGATTATCTGCTCAAACACGAAGAAAAAAAAAACAAATATATGAAATAATACCAATCTTTCGCTTGTGTTCCTTAGGTATGAATAAACAAAACCATAAAATTATATTTGACAGTTCAAATGTTGATGCCAGCGTAAATAATTACGGGCAACTGTATGGTTCTTCGATCAACCTTGCGCTTGCTGAAAGAATCAAGAACGATCTAGATTTCAAAATTGTCATAGCACCAGAAATAAACTCCGCAGAGATACTTTGTAATGAGATCAATTATTTTAGTGAAACAGGTCTTTCAATTGAATTGCTTCCAGATTTAGAAATCCTGCCTTATGACGTTTCCTCACCCAGCAATCAAGTGATTGCCAGTCGATCTGAAATTCTATTTCAACTACTGAAAGGAAATATTGATGTTTTGGTTTTGAATGCAAGCAGTCTTCTCTGGAAACTTCCACCACGAAAATATTTCGAGAAGGAAAGCTTTACTCTCAGTGTCGGAGAATTGTTTTCAATGCAACAGATTGGAGAAAAATTGCGAATCAATGGGTACGAAAGAGTTTCCACTGTGATTAAACCAGGAGAATTTTGCATCAGGGGCTCTCTGATTGATTTATTTTCACCTCTTTATACAAACCCCATAAGGATAGATTTTGATGACGAGAAAATTGATTTAATTAAGCTCTTTGATGTTGATTCTCAGCTCACTTTGAACACAATAAATTCAGTGACAATCATCCCCTCGGAACATTATCCAAAAAGTTCTTTGGCTTTTGATTTTTTCAAAACAAATATGAGGAATGCTTTTGACGGCAACCAACTGGAATGGCCGCTTTATAATTTCATTGAAACTTATGCAGAATCTCACGGTGTCTACAATTATTTACCCTTGTTTTTTGAATCCATGTCTTCTATTTGGGATTACTGCAAACCAGGAACAGAATTGTTTTGTGTTGGCGACATAAAAACCCCTATAAAAGACTACCAAAAACTGATCAATCAAAGATTTAACAGCCAGGACAATTTGAGTCAACCGAACCTAAAACCGAGTGAGTTATTTTTTAGTGCTACCGAACAAATCAATAAGATAAACGAGATGCATCCTATCAATTTACAGCATCAAAAGTGTTGGAAATCACGTGATCATAATAGCATCAATTTTGACACAAGGCCTTTGGAGCCTTTGACAGCATTTAAAACTTCTTCAATGGATAAAATCATCCATGGATTGCTTGAAACATCTACGAATAAAATATTGTTATCTGCTGGGAGTAAAAATCGCATAGCCTTTATTGAAAATCAACTTAGAGAGTTTTCAATTGCTGCGAGACGAGTATCCAACTGGAACGAATTTCTGGAAAGGAGAGCCGGTGTTTTTGTTACCGAGAAGTCTATTAGTGAAAGTTTTATCACCGCTAAATCTGGTATTGCAGTTATTGGTGAAATAGAACTCTTTGGAAGACGCTCTAGTACCAGAAAGTATCGAAGCCCTGCTGGTAAAGACCCTGAGTCAATAATACAAGATCTAAAGGATCTCCAAGTCGGCTCCCTTGTTGTACATGGCGAACATGGGATTGGAAAGTACAAAGGCTTGTCGGTGATGATGGTGGACAATGTTAATTCTGAGTTTCTAACGATTGAATACGCCTTGGGTGACTTACTGCACGTTCCAGTTACCTTGATGGATCAGGTTTCAAGATTCATAGGTCAAAGTTCTGACGAAAGCATATTAAGTCACTTGGGCAGCAATCAATGGAAAAAACTCTGTAAAAAGACAAAAAAGCAAGCATACGATGTTGCTGCAGAGCTGCTTGAAATATATGCAAATAGAGCAATCGCTGTGGGAAAAAGCCACGTTGCAAACCAAAAGGATTACGAAAACTTTTGTGACGGGTTTGAATACGTTCTAACTCAAGATCAAGCAAAAGTAATAGAGGATGTTCTAGACGACATGGCCGCATCAAAATCCATGGATAGGTTGGTTTGCGGTGATGTTGGCTTTGGAAAAACAGAAGTCGCTTTGAGAGCTGCTTTCACTTGTGCAATCAATGGATATCAAGTCGCCCTACTGGTTCCAACGACAATTCTTGCCCAACAACATTTTGAAACATTCAACGAACGATTTTCAGAGTGGCCCATTGCCATCAACATACTTTCCAGGCTCCAAACCTCGAAAAACAACAACCAAGTCAGGGCAGACATTGAAAAAGGTAAAGCAGATATCATTATTGGCACTCATGCACTGTTGTCAGACAAAGTTGTATACAAAAACCTGGGTCTGGTCATTGTTGATGAGGAACATCGTTTTGGAGTACGCCACAAAGAAAAACTGAAAGCCTTGAGAAAAGATGTGGATTATCTTGCTCTCACAGCAACACCCATCCCTAGAACTCTAAATATGGCCATAGGTGAGTTGAAAGACATCTCAATGATTGCCACACCTCCAGAAGGTCGAATCCCTGTCAAGACGTATATCAGTCAGTGGGACAAAAGTCTTATTCATGAAGCTTGTCAAAGAGAAATCAGTCGGGGCGGGCAAGTCCTTTTTGTGCACAATCGAATCGACGATATTGAGAATATGGCTGAGACAATCAGGCAAATTATGCCTGTTGGTTCGCTTGAGATAGCTCATGGCAGAATGAAGGAGAGATCGCTAGAGAGAGTCATGATGAAATTCTATAACAATGAATTTGATATATTGTTGGCTACCTCAATCATTGAGAGTGGCTTGGATATACCAAATGCAAACACTATTATCATAAACAGAGCAGACCGCTTTGGCTTGGCACAATTGCATCAGCTCAGGGGACGTGTTGGTCGATCTGAAAGACAATCCTATGCCTATTTGATGATTCCATCAAAACATACACTGACGAATGAAGGCAGACAAAGACTCGAGGCTATTGAAGCAATTGAAGATTTGGGCGTGGGTTTCATTTTAGCGACTCACGACCTTGAAATTAGAGGCGCTGGAGAAATTTTAGGTGATGAACAAAGTGGGCAGATTCAGAAAATTGGTTTTAGTCTTTACAAGGACATGCTTGCCCAAGCAATCGACTCTTTGAGAGATGGACCTCAAATGCAATCAACAACCATCTCCAGCGACATCAACTTGAATATCCCAGCTTTGATCCCAGAAAATTATATGCCTGATGTTAATCTTAGACTGACGATGTATAAGAGAATATCCAGTACAAAATCCAAGATCGAAATTAAGCATATTGAAAGTGAACTAATTGACCGTTTTGGAGAACTTCCAGAACAGACAACAAACCTACTTCTGATGGCTCATTTAAAGAATCAAGCAAATACTTTGGGGATCAAAAAAATAAGAATGGATAGAAGGTATGGTCGGTTCTATTTTGATCAATCGACAACTATCGAAGCCCAAAATATCATTGATTTGATTGAGCGGGAACCGGATGTTTTCAAGATGTACCCAGATCAATCACTCGGTTTTAAGGGGGATTTCCCCCTTGTCTTAGACCGAATAAACCAAGTGAATACTATTTTAGGCTACCTAGTAGGCGATTCAGTTTAGTTTTAATTTCTTGCAGGTATTTTGCCTGCCTCTGCCCTTGATGAAAGGGTATCAGGTACTGAATTTTACGCTCAAGGTTCGCAAATTGATCCTTTGCATAATGCAGTTCCGACAAGCACTGATTGACAGTTTCCGGGGAATTGCAAATCAACACAAAATCGCAACCAGCAGCGAAGGACAGTAGAGCTTTTTTTGGTATCGAAGTTATGAAATCAGTGCCCTTCATCATCAGATCATCGGAAAAAATGATGCCATTAAAATGGAGTTCTTTCTGCAAGCACTTTCGCAACCAATAGTGAGAAAAGGTAGCAATCTGATCGTCCACTAGTGGGTAACGAACATGGGCAGTCATAATGCCAGACAAACCTCTTTTTATAAGTGTTTTATAGGGTTGTAAATCCTCAATAATTGCTTTCATTTCACGATTATCGACTGGGGTTTTCTGATGCGAATCTTCTCTAACACCACCATGGCCAGGAAAATGTTTAGCAACGCAGTTCATTCCTGCTTTCTGCAACCCTTCATAAAACTGCTCACCGAGGCAATCGACCACTTTTGGATCGGAATGAAAGGAACGACTTCCAATTACTTCTGAAACTCCGTGATCAATGTCCAAAACAGGTGCGAAGCTGAAATCAACCCCGACCTCTAGGAGTTCGAGGCCCAAAATCTCTGCTGCAATGCAAGTCGCTTGCATACCATTTTCACACGATTGATCGTATAAATTACCCAGAGATCTCATTGAAGGGATTGGGTAGAAACCGCTAATAAAACGTTGGACTCTTCCACCTTCCTGATCAACAGCAACCAGTAAATCAGGTGATTTCAACGACTTGATTGACTTTATCAACAATTTCAATTGATCCTTGTTTTCATAGTTACGCGAAAACAAGACAACACCACCAACAAGATTATGAGATAGGATTTTCTGATCACCCGGGGTAAGCGTTTTGCCCTCAACTGAGACAAATATGGGACCTAGCGGCATTGCTTAAAAAGACGTCATTATTCGATATAAACCATCGTGCCGACAGCAACCAAATCAAAGACTTGTATGACATCTTCGTTTCTCATGTTGATGCACCCTTTGGACACAGGTACCCCCAAAATCGTCTCCTCCGGTGTTCCATGAATGTAGATAAACCGTTGCATGGTATCGACATTGCCCAGTCTATTTCTGCCTTTCTCAATTCCACTAAGCCAAAGTATCCTGGTTAAAATCCAATCGCCCTTCTCCAATCTATGTTTACTAGCAGAGAATATTTCCCCTGATGGTCTACGATTTTTAAAGATGGTCCCCAGTTCCTGTCCAGTCCCAATTTTTGCACGGATGATGTGTTTTCCCCTAGGTGTACAAAAGCTGTTTTTCAGTTCGCCTGGACCGTATTTTGAGGTAGATATCAGATAGGATAACTTGCCTTTTAAGTTGACCAATTCTAGGGTTTGAGCAGGGATAGATATATTAATTGTTGTTGTCATAAGCGAAATCAACTGCCCATCTATTTATTGTTCCCATGCAGCTAGAAATGACTGAAAATGCTGCTTTTCAGTATTGGATAACTGCTTTTTCAATTGGTGAATTCTTGTTGAGTGTTCTTCCTTGCTGATCCTTCCTATCATGGCTTGATAGTGGATAAAAATAAGGTAGGTGTTCAAGACATCAAGGTCACAATAATTTCTGATCTCCTCAACCTTATCCTCTAGATAGAGATCCCATACTTGATCTCCTGATGCAGTTATTTTACCTGGTAAGTGCAAGCCTTTAGCTACGGCATCCAAGCTGCCTTGTCCTTTAGGATTGTGATTTGCAAGCACGTCCTTAAGATCGATGTGCCATAGTTCATTTTGCCAATAGGATGACGCGTCAACTCCATTAAATAAAGCCCTATAATTCAATACAGGCAAATCAAACAGTAACCCATTCCAAGTCACCAAACAGTTTTCATTGCTATCGACTAGATCATAAAACAATTGAATAAGTGATCGTTCACTGCTCTGCTTTTTTCCCAAGGATGCAATCTCTAGAGTGCCTCCAGAATCAGTCAATACCGAGATTGCAATGACTTTATGCAGATTTAAAGGTAAAAACTCTGTTCCAGTTTTTTGTAGTTGATGAAAAAACATTGATCGGCCAATGTCTGCTTCATCCAAACCATCGAGATTGAGAAATTGCTTGCCGTAGTCAAGATCAGGTATGGTCTCTATATCAAAAACCAAATAGTTCATTTCAATTTTTTTCAAGGATCACAAGAGCATGGGCCCAAGGGTGGTCATCGGTCAGACTTATGTGAGCAGAAGAGATTTCTTTTTGAGCAAGCAGTGCTTGCATTTTTTCCGAGAAAATCAATCTAGGCTTACCACTTCGGTGCTTGGTCACTCCAATGTCTTTCCAGGTCACGCCTTGCGAAAATCCAGTACCAATCGCTTTTGCAGTAGCCTCTTTACCTGCAAATCGATTGGCTAAAAACTTAACCGGATTGGAGTCTGCTTGAAGAAGCTTCTTTTCTTCGGGTAGTAAAATTTTGTCGACAAATTTTTGTCCATATTTGTTGTAAAGTCTTTGGACGCGATTGATGTTGACCAAATCAGTACCAATTCCATAAATACTCATTATCTTGCACCCAACATAATTTTTTTCATATCAGCTACAGCCTTTGCAATCCCTAAATCAAGAGATTTGGCAACAATTGCGTGGCCAATATTAAGCTCCAAAATTTCACTGATCGCAGCAATCTGGGCGGTGTTTTCATAATGCAAACCATGGCCTGCATGAACTTTCAAGCCTATTTTAGTCCCATGTGCGGCACACTCCCTGATCCGGTTTAATTCATACTTTTTCTGCTTTTGACTCAGAGCATCGGCATAAGTTCCTGTGTGCAGTTCAACTACCTCAGCACCTGCCATTCGGCTTGATTCAATCTGTTTTGGTTCTGGGTCAACAAAATAAGCGACTCTGATGCCTGAATTTTTGAGTCTTTCTGAAGCCTCGGCCAAACGATCCATTTGACTGAAGACATCCAACCCCCCTTCTGTTGTTAATTCTTGTCTTTTTTCTGGCACCAAACAACAGTCAGAAGGTTTTACTGAACACGCAAAATCTATGATTCCATCGTTCACGGCCATCTCCAAATTGACCCTCGTTTTGACCAGACGAATTAACCTCTCCACATCAGTATCTTGAATGTGTCTCCTGTCTTCTCTCAGGTGGACGGTGATACTGTCAGCACCGTTTTCCTCTGCGATCAGAGCAATTTCAACGGGATCAGGATAGGAAGTCCCTCTTACTTGCCTTAAAGTGGCTACGTGATCAACATTTACCCCAAGGAGTATATTTTTTTTTCTTGCCATAGCTAGCTGCCAATTGCTTACTACATGATATAACAACATTGATTTTGCTGAAACTTGAAGCCACTATGAATTTAGAATAAAGTACATTGACTTATAAATCGTTGAGCGTTATGAGCAATCTTTTAAAATTTACAACTGTTGATCCAATTAGTGGTATGAACAGCAAAAACCCGGGCAAAGCCCAAAACCTATTGAGTGGAGAATGGCTGGATACATCCAAGTACTTTGACAATATTCCTGATCCCGTTTCAGGAGAATATTTTATAGACATCCCCGACACTGACGACCTCTCTGGCTTTATCCAAAATCTTGATATATGCCCTAAGAGCGGTCTGCACAATCCAATCAAGAATGTTGAACGTTATGTAATGCTGGGGAATGTTTGTGCAAAAGCTGCTGCATTACTTAGCAACAAAGAGGTTGAAGATTTCTTTGTTCATCTCATACAAAGGGTGATGCCAAAAAGCAGCAATCAATGTTTGGGCGAGGTGACGGTCACAAGAAAGTTTTTAGAAAATTTTTCTGGCGATGGAGTCCGTTTTTTAGCTAGAAGTTTTTCCAACCCAGGCGATCACCTGGGTCAAGAATCTTCAGGTTATAGGTGGCCTTTTGGATCCGTAGTCATCGTTGCACCTTTTAATTTTCCGCTTGAAATTCCTGCGTTGCAATTTTTGGGTGCCCTATTCATGGGAAATCGACCGCTAATAAAATCTGCAACAACGGTAGGCATTGTTTTTGAGCAATTTCTTAGGCTTTTAATTCACTGTGGCCTTCCCGCGACAGATGCTGATATGGTGCATTGCCGTGGATCAAAAATGGGGAAATTGATCTCTGATGCAAGCGATAAAATCAGAATGGTTCAATTTACCGGTTCTTGTGCAGTTGCCGAAAGAATAGCGGCTGACACCAATGGAAAAGTCAGAGTTGAGGATGCGGGCTTTAATTGGAAACTTATTGGTCCGGATTACGATCCCTCGTGGAGTGATTACGTCGCTTGGCAATGTGATGAAGACGCATACAATGCCTCGGGTCAAAAATGCTCTGCTCAAAGTATCTTATTTGTGCATAAAAATTGGGAACAGGACCTGTTGCTAAAATTAAAACAGCTGGCCGAGCGAAGGAAACTTGAAAATCTGAGTATTGGCCCTGTTCTGACATGGAACAATGATCAATTGTTTAATCACATTAACAGTCTACTGGAAATACCGGGCGCAACTTGTTTGTTTGGTGGCACTGAGCTTGAATCGCACAACATTCCGAAAATCTATGGTTCTATTAAACCAACAGCAGTAAGCATCCCAGTCAATCAACTCTTGGGTAAAGATTTTGAACTGATCACCAGTGAAGTCTTCGGTCCTGTCCAAGTTATAGTCGTGTACGAAGATCAAGATCTTCCAACGATTATGGAAGCCTTAGAAAAAATTCCACAAAATCTTACCGCAGCAGTGGTAAGCAATGATGTTCATTTCCAACAAAAGGTTCTGGGATATACCGTCAATGGAACCACTTACGCCGGAATGAGAGCGCGTACCACTGGGGCGCCGCAAAATCATTGGTTTGGTCCGTCAGGTGACCCAAGATCGGCAGGTATCGGTACACCAGAAGCGATTACGGTCACATGGAGCGGGCACAGGGAAATCATTAAGGACGTTGGTCCATTGGATCCGAACTGGGAGATTCCTGACAGTTTTTAGGAAGACATGAAGAGCCCCTTGCAGAGAGATTTGACTCCCCTACAGAAAGATTTTATTTATAAAGAATCAAAATTTGGTGCAGATACTTACAAACCCCTTCCCGTGGTCTTGTCCAAAGGCTCAGGCGTATGGCTTTGGGATGTGGATGGAAATAAATACCTTGATATGATGTCCGCTTATTCAGCGGTGAGTCACGGTCATTCTCACCCTGAATTAATCAAAGTTTTACGGGAACAATCCGAACGTTTAGCACTCACCTCTAGAGCTTTTTATACTGAGACTCTTGGAGCATTTCTGGAAAAATTGACAGAGGTTTCGGGTTTCGAAGTTGGTTTGCCTATGAACACGGGAGCAGAAGGGGTGGAAACAGCCATTAAAGCTGCCAGAAGATGGGGCTATAAAAGCAAAAAAATACCTCCCAACAAGGCTGAGATTATAGTTGCTGATCAAAATTTTCACGGTAGAACAACCACCATCATTAGTTTTTCATCGGACAAAGAATCAAAAGAAAATTTCGGTCCCCTTACCCCAGGATTTAAAACAGTGAAATTCGATTGCATTGACTCACTTCAATCTGCGATTACTGAGAATACTGCAGCTTTCCTTGTAGAACCCATTCAAGGTGAAGCTGGAATTGTGATTCCTGACCCATCCTGGTTACCAAAAGTTCGTGAGCTGTGTACAGAAAAAAACGTGCTCCTAATCTTAGATGAAGTCCAGTCAGGACTTGGGAGAACGGGAAAAATGTTTGCCTACGAACATTCTTCGATACGACCTGATGGCTTGATTTTAGGAAAAGCATTGGGTGGTGGCTTGCTTCCCGTGTCTTGTTTTCTTAGCAGTAAAGAGGTCATGCAATGGTTTACCCCTGGATCCCACGGCTCAACATTTGGAGGATTTTCATTGGCAGCAGCCATCGGGAAAAGGTCTATTGAATTAATAGAAGAGGAACAACTTGCGCAAAACAGTATGCATCTTGGAAACTATTTTCTCAATCAATTGAAGGAAATATCCAGCCCTATTATCTTGGAAGTCCGAGGTAAAGGTCTTTGGATTGGTATTGAAATCGATACCAAGATAATTACCGGCAGGGAGTTGTGCAAACGTTTACTGACCAGAGGGATCCTCAGTAAAGAAACTCACGATTCGGTTATCCGTTTTGCGCCTCCGTTGGTTATTACAAAAAAAGAAATAGATTGGGCATTGGAAATTTTTAAGAAAGTAATCTCAGAGATCGAGACTGAACAACAAAACTAAAACAACCGTGACGGAACAGTCGACTAATCGTATCCTTCTGATAGAACCTGCCGAGTTTTTCAGCAACTTGGAAACTGCTGAAACCAATCATTATCAAATTAATAACTCAGAATTAAGCAAGGATGCAATTTTAGAAAAAGCACTTGATGAGTTTAGGGGTTTTAAAAATACTCTTGTATCCAATGGTATTGATATCACCACGCTTCAGGGGCAAATTGGATGCCCTGACAATATTTTTCCCAATTGGGCAGCAACATACGAAGACAGAACAATGCACCTTTTCAGTATGCTGGCAAAAAATAGGCGAAAAGAAAAATCAAAAAAACACATTTCATTCCTTGAAAAAACGTATCAGCTGACTACGGATTTGTCTGAGTTTGAAGACCAAGCTATTTTTCTTGAAGGCACCAGCAGCATGGTTTTGGATCGTGTTAATAAAATTGCCTACACAGGTCTCTCGCCAAGAACAAATGAAAACTTAGCCAGACTCTGGGGTGAGAGAAGTGGCTACGAAATTGTTTTTTTTCAGACCGAGAGTCATGTAGGTCAACCCATATATCACACGGATGTGATCATGTACATTGGTACAGAAATTGCTGGCATTTCAATGGACTCGATCAAGCAGGAAGACCAAGAAAGGGTCCGAGAAAAATTAAATTTATCCCACACTATTCTTGAAATAACTCAAGACCAAATCATGGATTTTTGTGGAAACTGTCTTGAAGCCCAAGACGAAGACAAGCAATTAATCTTAGTGATGTCCACCCGAGCATTTAATAGTTACTCCGATCAACAGAAAACAGTGCTTGCAAACCACTATCAAAAAATTATCCACTCTGATATAACCCATATAGAAGAGTACGGCGGTGGTTCAGCAAGATGCATGATGATGGAACTTTTTTAGATAGATGACCGTAAAAAAACAGAAATTTACAACGATTGCTTTGCTTGCTATGGATCGGGTATCTCAAAAGCCTGGGTAGGATTTGAGCTGGTTTATTCCGACAACAAATCGACTGGCCTCAGACCGGGACAGATTATTAGGAGAGATGATTGAAAGGATTGTAGTTTTTAGCTTGCTATAATTTCGCGTGTTGCTGATAAATATCAGGATCTGTATCCCCTTCCGTAGAAAAAATCAATATCTTTGAACCGCTATCAAATTTTAGCCTTTCCTTTACCAAACTGTATTTCTGATTTGTGCAAACCTCATCAACAAGTCCAACTGTAACTGCTCCGCTCTCACCAGAGACGACAATCGCATCATTGCTAACTGGGTTGGCTAACAGTTGCATACCTTTTATTGCAACCTGATCTTGGCAAACTACAAATGCATCGCAATTTGATTTGATGATGTCCCAAGCCAGAATACTTGGTTGACCGCATGAAAGTCCTGCCATCATGGTATTCAGTTCTTTGGTTAAATGCGGCTTGCCGTCTCCGATGTGTATGGAATTGAAATAACAAGCTGCACCTGTAGGTTCCACTAAAATCAATTTTGGTGTGGGTTTTGAGCTAACTAGGAAGTAGGAAAATATTGATGCGGCAAACGAACCAACTCCGGCTTGAGTAAGCACATGTGTTGGCCATGTCATCGTTTGATCTTCAAACTCTGAGACCAAACTTAAATAGCCTTGCATAATGTGTTTGGGTACCGTCTTGTATTCTTCCCAAGAAGAATCTTGAAGCAATACCCAATCGTTCTCTTTTGCTTGCTGGGCAGAAAACAGGACCGTTTCGTCGTAATTGAGTTCAGTGATTTCAGCCCGAGCCCCATGTGACTGAATTGCCTCCAAACGAAACTGTGATGTGCCTTTTGGCATAAAAACTACAGCCTTGCACCCAAATTGCTCGGCACACCAAGCAACCGCCCTACCGTGGTTGCCATCGGTAGCAGTCACGAATGTCAGCGATTTGAGTGCGTGGCTATGTGCAGTAATTGCATCAAAGTTTATCTCTTCATCGTCTAAACCGAGCTGCCGCTGTATTTCTTTGGCGATGGCATAACTTGCTCCCAAAACCTTAAAAGCCTTTAACCCAAAACGCTGACTTTCATCCTTTACCATCAACGCATCAATTCCAAGCCTTGCAGCACATCCTGAAAGTTTCACCAGTGGCGTAGAAACGTAGCCGGGCAAGCTTTGGTGAAAAATTTTTACTGCTTTAACCCGATCCATACTGGCAAAGTTGGGCGCCTCTCTTTCTACTGAGATAAAGGGATTCAAAATACACTCTATCATCGGTTCCAATGTATTCGGTTTCATCGAAGGCATTCAGGTTGTACTAAATTAGGAAAAGGAAAAACTCTATGTTCTAGCTCATCAGGACCTATTTGCATCAGCCAATTGGGCAGCAAGAAGGCATAAAATTTCAAACATCATTGTGACTCCAACCAGGGAAGTGTTTCCCGTATTATCAAATGGAGGCGAAACTTCCACCACATCGCCACCTACCAGATTCAGTCCGCCCAATCCTTGAAGTAACAGTTGTGCTTCCAGCGTAGTCAACCCACCAATTTCTGGCGTTCCAGTACCCGGTGCATAAACTGGATCAAGACCGTCCACGTCAAATGAAATGTATGTAGGCCCATCGCCGACTACTTTTCTTGCTTCCTCAATTATATTTTTGACACCCAACTCTGCGAATTCTTCTATAAACACCACTCGCATTCCATTGGATAAAGAAAAATCAATTCCATCTAAAAAATTTTGCCCCCCACGAATCCCAATTTGTATTGTTCGCTTGGGATCCAGTAGACCGTCTTCAACAGCCAAACGGAACGGCGCACCGTGATGAAATTTAGAGCCCCAAATCTCACCCCAAGTATCGGTATGAGCATCTATGTGAACCATCCCAATAGGCTGATCCGTTACAATCCCTTTAAAGATTGGGTAGGTAATGGAATGATCGCCTCCTGCGCTAATAGGCAAAACACCAGCCTCGTGAATTTTTCTAAAAAAATTCTCGATATCCTGGCTAACAGCCTCGTGATCAAAAGGTTTGGAAAATCGAACATCGCCCACATCGGCAACTCTTGCCAGTTCATAAGGGTTGATCCTAGTGACATGATGAAATTCGCGCATCAAGCTGGATTGGCTCCTCATTTCCCGAGGTCCATGACGGGCACCCGGACGATTGGTTACCCCTCCATCATAGGGAACACCTACAAAAGCAATATCTAAATTCTCAAGAGTGGTGGCCAAAGGAGTTCTCATAAACGTAGGCATACCCCCGTATCGAGGTTCCAACATGGTCCTATGGTCTTCCCCTGTTACGGGAGATTTACGATCGTAGAATTTTTTCATATCATTTCAATCGTTATAAATTTATCTTAAGATCGATTAATTATAATCAATTGTGTAAAAGATTATGAAGAATAGTGCTCTTGATCTCCACGGTATCAGGCATGACCAAGTTGCTAGAACGGTTGAGAATTTTGTCTTACTAAACCAAGATCAAATTCCATTGGAAATCATTTGCGGTAACAGCCAAAGAATGATTGATTTGGTAATCTCAGTCTTAGATAGGATAGGATGTGAAAATTTTGAAAGGATTGACTATGGAACCATCATGATCCGCAAGCTGTAGTTCCTTATTTACTGCCGTCCTGTCTTTCAATTGCTTTAAATACTTTCTTGCTTTTCAGTTCTTTGCCATCGAGATGATATTCGATTGACCAACGCAGTATTTTCTTAGCAAATACCAAGGTCTCCTGATCTGAAAAATTCCCCTGGTTTATTGCTTGTATCACCTGGCCTTGGACTACAAACGGGCTTGAATTATGATTTCTCTTAGAAACAAAGCCTTGTTCGGCAATGAAAACATAATCTAAATCAGCTTCAATGGGTTTTTGCGAAAGCGCTTCGGTTTCAAAATTTATGGCATAACCTATTTCTGAAAGCATTAAAATTTCAAACTGTCTTAAGATGGGCTCAATTGGATTCGATTCAGAAAAACCATGCAAAGCAGAGGCATAGAGAGCAAATAGATTCTGGTAGGGATCTTCCATTCTTAAAAACGACAGGATCAACTCATTTAGGTAGTAAGCAGAAAGCAAGTGTTTGCCTTGGATCCTGGTTAAATATTGACCGTGTATTTCAGCTTCCCTCAACGTTTTCAGTTGAGATTTTCCAGACCATGATAGTTGCAGTGGTAAAAACGGTTGGAGAAAAGATCTAAATTTGGATTTTGGCCTCTTGGAACCTTTCGCAATTAAATCCACGCGACCGTAATTCTGGCTAAAAATACGCACGATCTGACTCGTTTCAGAATAGGGCATTTGGTGCATCAAATATGAAGGCTCGTGTTCAACGATATCTTTTCTTGCCATGCTAAATTCTTCTTTTCTGATTGGTTTTGACCACAGAAGAGAGAAAAACTTTTTTACCCAAGAGTTTCTCTATTTCTCTTCTAGATTCAGTACCAACTCGCTTCAAAATTCTGCCATTTTTACCGATAACAATTTTTTTGTGCGACTCCTTAAAAAGAAGAATTGACAGTTCAATTAAAATCAAATTGTTTTTCTCTTCCATATGATCAACCTCACAAGTCAAACTGTACGGCAATTCATCCCTCAAACATTTCATTAATTTTTCTCTAACTATTTCCGATATTCTGAATACTGTACTTTGATCAGTTACAGTCGTTTTGGAAAACTGCGGTGTCTGAAATGGTAGATTTGCCTCCATTAACGATCTTAAGCGGGTAATGTTTTTGTCACGAAGAGCAGAAATTGGAACAATTTCTTTGAACGATCCTTTGGTTGAAGATTGTGCTAAAAAATCTAGAATTTGGCTTTTGTCTTTAAAAAGATCAATTTTATTCACCGCTAAAATTTTCTCAAAATTAAATTCCCCAAGCCTTTCCATTAAATAATCATCCTCTTTTTTCCAGCGGTTTACCTCGACAACAACGACTGCAAGATCGGCCATCGCCAAGGCATTTCTTGTTTCTTTGCGGGTCTGTTTTGAACTTAATCTTTTTCCTCTCCCACTCAACAGGCCAGGTGTGTCTACAAGCATTATCTGAGCGTGGGGTAGGTGGACAATGCCCAATATATTAATCTGTGTCGTCTGCGGTTTCGAGGTGACAATGGAGACTTTTTCACCAACAAGTGCATTAACCAAAGTGGATTTTCCGACATTGGGCCGACCAATAACGGCAACATAACCACTTCGATAATTGTCCTTAGTCATTCTGCATTGCTTGCAAAGCCTTTGATGCCGCTTTTTGTTCAGCAACTCGAAGTGTCTTGCCACTGGCTTGGGTAACAATCTCTCCTGATTTAATAGAACATTCCACAACAAAGGTTTTATTGTGATCGCCGACACTGCGAACCAAGGAATATACAGGCAGACCCTGTTTCACTCCCTGTAATTTTTCCTGCAGTACGCTCTTATGATCTTTATGTTCGGATTTGGGATCCAGAGCTTGGATTCTAGAATCGAAAATTTTGATGATTACATTTTTAACAGCCACATATCCCCCATCAAGAAATATCGCCCCTATCATGGCCTCGAGAGTGTCGGAGAGAAGCGATAAACGTTCTCGACCACCTGAAGTATTTTCTCCTTTACCCAAGATTAAATAACCGCCCACATCTAATTCTTTGGCTAATTCTGCCAATGTGTTGCCTTTGACTAGGCTGGACCTCATTCTGCTCAAATAGCCTTCTGTTTGCTCCGAATAGGACTGATAAAGAAGTTCACTAATAACAAGATCCAAAGCAGCGTCGCCCAAAAATTCTAGACGCTCATTGTTATCTACTGAATGACTTCGATGAGTAAGAGCGGTTTGCAAAAGAATATCGTCTTTAAAACGATAGTGGAACCTCTGCTCACACCATGACGTAGTCGCTTGCATGTTAGATATTGTGATGCTTGCTCAAATTCATTATTCGATTTTTTGCCAAATCCTTTGCCACTCGGGTGCGTTCTCAAAATCCCAGTTGAACCATATTCTAGTGGCTGTGCCTACGAAATGATTCCAAGGAACAAAACCTGGACAATCATATCTGCTGTCCGCGCTATTGTCCCGGTTGTCTCCCATCATAAAATAGTGGCCCTCAGGTACTGTATATTCTCCCTCAACATTCCTTCTTGAAGGAGTAATCAAAATCTGATGCTGTTCATCTCTAAAATTTTCTTGGTATACATGGGACCCGTATTGCCGAGGATGTTTGTATACTTCTTGAAATCTGTAAGGCATCAATTCGTCATTGATAAGAAGCTGCTTATTTTTATAGACAATCTCATCACCGGGTAAACCAACCAAACGTTTGATGTATTTGATGGATGGATCGCAAGGGAAATTAAAAACAACCACATCGCCCCTTTGAGGTTCAGCAATTGTAAGAAATGGGTTATTGGCCATTGGGAATCTTAGGCTGTAAGCATATTTTTTTACCAGGATAAAATCACCTTTCACCAGTGTTGGCATCATCGACCCTGAAGGGATACGGAATGGTTCAAAAACAAAAGATCTCAACAGAAAAACGAGCAACAGGATGGGAAACAAAGCCTTTGAAAATTCGACTGCACTTGCATCTTTCCTAGAAGTGAAATGTCCGATCAGCCAGATCAATCCAAAGATTATGGTGGCAACCAATAAAAATGCTTGAAAATCAAAATTCATGGATTCCATTATAAAGTGATTTCTAACGAAAAAATGAATCAATCATGGATTTAAAATGAACTATTTACCCCGCTGTACAATATCTTTCTTCATGATTGCAAGAAATGCCTCTTGCGGAATCTCGACTACACCAAACTGTTTCATTCTTTTTTTGCCTTTTTTTTGTTTTTCTAGTAATTTTTTTTTGCGAGTGACATCTCCACCATACAGTTTAGCTGTGACGTTCTTGCGAAAGGGTTTCACGTTGCCTCGTGCAATTACTTTTGAGCCGATCACAGCCTGAAGTGCCACCTCAAACATCTGTCTTGGGATCAATTTGGTCAGACGTTCGATGATTTTGCGACCTTGATAGTGTGCCTTATCCCTGTGGAGAATGGTGGAAAAGGCATCCACTTTTTCCCGATTGACTAAAATATCCAAACGGACCAGATTATTCTGTTGAAATCTAAGAAAACTATAATCAAAAGAGGCATAACCCTTGGAAATTGATTTTAATTGGTCAAAAAAATCAAGCACAACTTCTGCCAGTGGCAGTTCGTAATCAAGGACAACCTGGCGACCTAGATATTGCAATCGTTGCTGGGACCCCCTTCTGCTTTGGCATAATTGTATGACATTGCCAATGTAGGCAGGAGGGACCAAAATGGTTGCTTTGATGATCGGTTCACGAATTTCCTTTACCTGGCTCATCTCTGGCAAGGAGTCGGGATTGTCAATTCTAAGAACCTCGTTACCGGTTGTTAAAACTTCGTAAACTACAGTTGGTGAGGTTGTTATCAATTTAAGACTGTATTCACGTTCCAGCCGTTCTTGAACAATTTCCATGTGCAACATCCCCAAAAAACCACATCGAAAACCACTACCCAGTGCCGAAGAATTCTCGGGTTCAAAATACAAAGATGCATCGTTCAATTTGAGTTTTTCCAATGCTTCTCTAAATGCCTCAAGATCTTCCGATACAGACGGGTACAGACCAGAAAAAACCCTGGGTTGGATCGTCTTAAAACCTGACAATGCCGAAAAACTAGGGTTGCTTGTGCTGGTAATGGTACCACCAACCGGAGCTCCGTAGATGTCCTTAATTCCAGCAATCACAAAACCTACTTCACCGGCAGATAAACACTCTCTGTTCTCGCTTTTAGGGGTAAAAACACCCACTGAGTTGACTGTATACTCATTACCTGTTGACATTACCGTTATTCTGTCGCCTCTGCTAAGCACACCATTCTTAATCCTTAACAACGATACAACGCCAACATACCGATCAAACCACGAATCAATAATCAGAGCTTGAAGACGGTCTTTTACATTACCGCTTGGGGCCGGAATGAATTCAACAATCTGTTTCATCAATAGTTCTATCCCCTCCCCCGTTTTGGCACTGATGAGTGTTGCATTGTTGGTGTCGATACCAATGATCTCATTGATATCCTTTATCACTTTTTCAGGATCGGCCGCAGGAAGATCGATTTTGTTGATCACAGGTAAAATCTCTAAGCCTTGTTCAATTGCACTGTAACAATTAGCAACAGTTTGCGCTTCAACGCCTTGAGCGGCATCAACTACGAGCAAGGCGCCCTCACAAGCGGCCAATGATCTGGAAACTTCGTATGAAAAATCAACATGCCCAGGGGTATCAATAAGATTAAAGATATGCGGATCCTGATCTTTTGACGTGTACCTTAGAGCAGCGCTTTGGGCTTTAATGGTAATCCCTCTTTCCCGCTCCAAATCCATTGTGTCCAGTACTTGATTGCTCATCTCACGCTCCTCTAGCCCCCCACAAAGTTGGATCAACCTATCTGCCAGGGTTGATTTGCCATGATCTATATGTGCAACAATTGAAAAATTCCGAATATGGTTCATTGCAGTAGAAATCCCTCTTCTGTACCTATGATTTGAACAACGATGCTCCGATGATCTTGGTTGTCAATCTTCAATGGATTGGCGAACATTTCTATCAACTCAGGATCTTGGAGCGAAAGTATTTCCTCAAAACAGGCTCTTTCAGCTTCATTGGCTTTTTGATAATAGTTCTCAAAGTATGACAACAACAAATGATCCAACTCTTTTGTGCCTCTTCGACATCTCCATCTAATCTTAGATAATTGGATGGAGCGGGAACTCATTATAAATCTCGGGTCGCAATCATTCTCTTGATCTCTGCGATTGCTTGACCGGGATTCAAATCTTTTGGACAGGCGAACGAGCAGTTCATTATGGTGTGACAACGATACAATTTTGCTGAATCATTCAGTTCCTTTAGCCGCTCATCGGTTGCTTCGTCCCGACTGTCTTGCAACCAACGATAAGCTGCCAACAATGCTGCAGGTCCCAGAAATTTATCACCATTCCACCAGTAACTTGGGCAACTGGTCGAGCAGCAAGCACAAAGAATGCAGGCAGAGGGTTGGTCAATCTTTTCTTGTTGTTCTTTGGTTTGATGGCGTTCCTTTCCTTCTGGTTGCGAAGAATTTGTTTTCAGCCATGGCTCCACAGCTGCATATTGATCGTAAAAATCAGACATATCTACGACCAAATCCTTAACCACTTTCATGTGTGGCAAAGGAAAAACCCGGACATCGCCTTTTAAATCATTGATGCTTTGCGTACAGGCCAAGCCATTAACCCCGTTGATATTGAAAGAGCAAGATCCACAAATACCCTCGCGGCATGAACGACGGAATGACAAAGATGGATCTGTGGTTGACTTGATCTCAATTAACGCATCCAACACCATTGGACCACACTCATCGAGATCAATTTCGAAAGTATCAAAAGTGGGATTCTCATCGGTTGCAGGATCGTAACGGTAAACAATGAACTTTTTTGTATTGCCTGCCTTTTGAGGCAGAGTCACGGTCTTCCCTTTTTTCACTTTTGAATTCTGAGGTAAGATAAATTCTGCCATCGTTCAGCTCCGATTAATACACTCTAGTTTTTAAAGGAATTGACTCAATTTCATCTGTTCTGGTATCCAGTTTCACAGGCTGAGAGTCTATTCTAGTGGTGTTGTCGTCATTGAGCCAGCCGAGACTGTGTTTCAGCCAATTTTCATCGTCTCTTTCAGGAAAATCATCCCGTGCATGGGCACCTCGGGTTTCTTCGCGCTTCAGGGCACATTGCATCGTAATCATGGCCTGTCCCAGGAGATTTTCTAATTCAAATGTCTCAATCAAATCGGTGTTCCATATAAGCCCTTTATCAGAAACTGAAACACCGTTGAAGGACTCTAAAGTAGTTGCCAGTTTCTCAATCCCCTTCTTCAATGTTTTTTCGGTCCGAAAAACACCCGCATGATTTTGCATTATGAGTTGCATTTCATTCCTTATTTCAGCCGTGGGTTTACCGCCATCTGCAAAACGAATTTTGTCAAATTTTGCAATAATTCTCTCAGAGGCTTCGGCAGGTAAATTAGAATGCTTTTGGTTAGCTGAAATTGTATCCGCACACTGCCTAGCTGCTGCTCTGCCGAAAATCACAAGATCAAGCAATGAATTAGAACCAAGCCGGTTGGCGCCATGAACGGACACGGAAGCGCCCTCTCCCACTGCCATCAGCCCGGCAACAACTTCAATGTTTCCCTCTTGGTTTTTGGTAATGGCTTCAGTATCAATATTGGTTGGGATTCCTCCCATGTTGTAGTGAACGGTTGGAATAATAGGTATTGGTTCTTTGGTAACATCAACCCCTGCAAAGATTCTAGCTGTTTCTGCTATTCCTGGCAGTCTTTCATCAATCACCTTGGGATCTAAATGTTGCAAATTTAAGTTCATTTTATCTTTATTTTCACCGATCCCTCGACCCTCTAAAATCTCAATCGTGATTGACCGACTCACCACATCTCTGGAGGCGAGATCTTTTGTATTTGGTGCGTATTTTTCCATAAAACGCTCGCCATCCGAATTGGTAAGATAACCCCCTTCTCCGCGAGCGCCTTCTGTAATTAAACACCCCACTCCATATATGCCGGTTGGGTGAAATTGAACAAATTCCATATCCTGCAAAGGGAGACCTGCTCTCAAAGCCATTCCAGATCCGTCACCGGTGCAAGTGTGTGCTGCAGTGCAAGAAAAATAGGTTCTGCCATGCCCACCGGTGGCAAGGATCACTTTATGTGTTCTAAAACGGTGTAATTTACCGGTTGCCATTTCCAGTGCGATAAGACCTCTGCATCTGCCTTGCTCCATAATCAGTTCAAGGGCAAAAAACTCAATGAAAAATTCGGCTCTGTTTTTGATGGATTGTTGATAGAGCGTGTGCAACATGGCGTGTCCCGTTCTATCTGCAGCTGCACAAGTTCTTTGTGCTATGCCTTCGCCAAAGTGCGTTGTCATCCCTCCAAAAGCCCGTTGGTAAATTTTCCCATCAGTGGTTCTGGAAAACGGTATGCCATACCTTTCCAACTCCAAAACTGCTGAAGTCGCCTCTTTGCACATGAATGCAATCGCATCTTGATCCCCCAACCAATCCGAACCTTTTACGGTATCGTACATGTGCCAACGCCAATCATCTTCTCCCATATTACCCAGTGCTGCACTGATACCACCCTGGGCTGCAACCGTATGACTTCTTGTCGGAAATACTTTGGTAATGCAAGCGGTGGACAGTCCTGCTTCGACCAATCCTAAAGTTGCCCTCAAACCTGCACCGCCGGCACCAACGACGACAACGTCATAAGTATGATCAACCAATTCGTATTCTTTATTCATAAAAGATGCTTATCCAACCTGCACTCAAACCGGTGAAGCTCCACCACCTTTAATGATGCAACCGATGGCGACAAAAGAAATAACCACCACCATTACTCTCAGAAACCTTAAGAGATAAAGGGTGTAGGTTCTCAACCGTTCTGTAGCAACGTAATCCTCAAGCACCGTTTGTACCCCAAGTTCTGCGTGATAAATAGCATAAAGTGACAACAACAACAAAATAATAGCGTTGAGAGGATCCGAAGCCCAAGCAAAGACCTCGGGATGGTCAAAACTAGTTAAGACAAAAAGCAACTGGTAGACAAACCATAAACCAAGGACAACTATCGCTATGGATGTGATTCGTTGACTGACCCAATGTTGTCGGGCGTGTTCAAATGGTGCTAGACATAGTAATTTTAAAAACATGTGAAGGATGTTCATCGCTTTATCCAAATCTAGTTAGCAGGCAATACCAAAATAAAGCGGTAAGAATTACCGATAAGAAAACAACCAACAAACCAGTCAACTTGACTTGGGATTCCTCAAAACCCTTGCCAAGGTCCCATAGCAAATGGCGTATTCCATTTAGAAAATGATAAAAGAAAGATAAACTGACTAAAACCCAGATAATGACCAAAATATTGGTTGAAAAAAAGCTTCTAACCCCTACATACGTATCGCCCCCTAGTGCTATAGATCCTAACCATATTGCAAAATCGAATGCGGCTAAAAAAAGCACCAAGCCTGAGAGCCTGTGGAGAATTGATAAGGTGCTTGTTATCTGCCATCGATAAATACTTAAATGTGGAGATAAGGGTTGCTTTTTATCGTTCATATTTTTGTATGTACATATATATGTACATATACATGAATTATACTTAATAATATTTTTTCAAACATGTATTTTCATCCATCTAGTAATTGCAATGGGACTTATTAAACAAACCACAAAACTTGACCATTTAGGCATAATCGAATTGCAGGGTAACGATTCAGTAGAATTCCTGCAAGGACAGATGACTCAGGATATCTACTCAATCCATGATTCCAAAGCAACATTAACTTCGATCCTAAATCCCCAGGGAAGAATTATTTCCACAGCCCTAGTTTTCAAATGGGGAGAATTGTTGTTACTGGTTGTCAGTTGCGAGGTTAGAGATGAACTGATTGCCTGGCTGAGTCGTTTTATTTTGAGATCCGATGTACAAATAACAAAATCGGAAGATTGTACATTTGGGCTTAACCAAAAAAATGCCATGAAACTATGCAATGTATTGAATGTAAAGACCAAAGACACCAGTTTTGAATCAGATGAATTGTGTTTAAAAACCATTGAGGCTGACAATGAAAGAGCTTTTTTAGTAAGTAAATCAGAAAATTTTTTAGACGACCTCTCTATTTCTACCCTTGCAACCAAGGATTGGAAAATGGCTGATATAAATGCTGGTATCCCGACAATCTATAGGGAAAATATTGAGAAATTTATTCCTCAAATGGTCAATTTAGATCTAATCAATGGGATTAGTTTTAGTAAGGGATGTTATACCGGTCAAGAAATAGTTGCTAGAGTCCAACACAAAGGCAAAGTCAAACAAAGAATGTTTCACATTACTGGTAAGGCGAGTAACAAAAAAATTGATCCAGGCACTGCCATTCTTTTTGAAGATACCAAGGTCGGTACGGTTATTGAATCTTTAGAAGACAATGGTCAAATGCATGCATTGGGAGTGATTAAAAATGATGCATCCAAAAAGAGATTGGTTGTAGACGGAACAGAGATAAAATTATATTAGAAGAATAAGAGGTTACTTCTCCCTCATCTGTGGGAAGAACAACACGTCCCTAATTGATGGGCTATCCGTTAAAAACATCACCAATCTGTCAATGCCAACTCCAAGTCCAGCTGTAGGTGGCAACCCATACTCAAGTGCTTGGATATAGTCTTCATCGAAAACCATAGCTTCTTCATCGCCACTTTCTCTCTGCTGTACCTGGAAGTTAAAACGCTCGGCTTGTTCGTCTGGATCGTTTAATTCCTGAAAACCATTGGCTAATTCCCGGCCAGCAACAAAGAATTCAAAACGGTCCACAAGCCAAGGATCTTCATCGTTGCCTCGCGACAAGGGAGAAACTTCCTTCGGATAGTCGGTGATAAATGTTGGTTGGGCAAGATTACCTTCAACTGTTTTTTCAAAGATTTCCAACAACAATTTCCCCGAGCCCTGACCCTGCTTGACCTCAATACCAAGATCGGCACAGATTTTAGTTAAATAATCTTTGTCTCTCAGTAAATCGACATCTAGATTTGGGTTGTGAGCCAAAACTGAATCCTCCAATGTAACTCTCTGGAAAGGCTTTGATACATCGTAGTCGTTGCCTTGATAACGAACGGTGTCGCTTCCCTTGATCTCCAAGGCAATTTGAAAAATCATGTCTTCCAGCAAGTCCATAATATCCTCGGCGGTACAATATGCCATGTACAATTCAAGCATTGTAAATTCAGGATTGTGTTGGGTTGAAACACCTTCATTTCTAAAACATCTGTTGATTTCAAAAATTCGGTCAAAACCCCCAATAACCAGTCGTTTCAAATACAATTCCGGTGCAATTCTGAGGTAAAAATCTCTGTCCAGGGCATTGTGATGCGTGACAAATGGCCTCGCCACCGCTCCACCAGGAATGGGATGCATCATCGGTGTCTCCACCTCAAGGATTTTTCGATCGCTTAAATAATTTCTCATTTTGGAAATAATTTTCGATCGGATCTTAAAAACATTCTGACTATCCTGGGACATAATTAAGTCAAGGTATCGCTGGCGGTACCTTATTTCTGTATCGGTTAGACCATGGTATTTCTCAGGCAAGGGTCTCAAGGACTTGGTTAGCAGTTCCAACTCCATCACATTAATGGTCAGTTCGTCGGTTTTTGTTTTAAACAAAGGTCCTTTGACCCAGATAATATCTCCGACATCCAGGGTTTTAAATTGATCGTAGGTCTCTGGGGATAATTCCGAAGAACTTAAGAATATCTGGATCTCGCCTGTACCGTCTTTTATTTTAGAGAAGCTGGATTTTCCCATGACCCTTTTGGCCATCATCCGGCCAGCAACCATGACTTCTTTATTTCTTGATTGCAGGTCTTCTCCGGTAAGAGAGGCAAATTGTTCCTGCAGATCCTGGGCATAAGCATCGACCTCCAGTCCTCTTGGGTAGTTAAAACCACCTTCCCTCAGGGACTCCAGTTTTTTTCTCCTTTCTAGAATTAGTTTGTTTTGATCGTCGGTATTGTCAGTCATGGTGAATCCAAAATATTTTCTACAAACCTTGTTTGAGACTGGCTTCAAGAAATTTATTGATATCTCCGTTCAGTATAGCTTCTGGATTGCTGGATTCAATTTGGGTTCTTAAATCTTTAACCCGAGATTGATCAAGAACGTAAGACCGTATTTGACTGCCCCAGCCTATGTCTGCTTTGGTTTCCTCTAAGGCTTGAGCTTGGTCTTGTCTCTTTTGTTTTTCCAATTCAAACAACCGGGCTCGTATTTGTTTCATTGCAGTGGCCCTGTTCTTGTGTTGGGAGCGGTCGTTCTGGCATTGAACAACCGTTCCCGTTGGCAAGTGGGTGATTCGAACTGCAGATTCTGTGGTGTTAACGTGTTGACCACCAGCGCCACTGGCACGATAAACATCAATACGCAGATCTGATGGATCAATCTCAACGTCAAAATCATCTTCAATTTCAGGTGAGACAAATACTGCGGCAAATGAAGTATGCCTTCGGTTCCCAGAATCAAATGGTGATTTTCTGACCAATCTATGCACGCCGGTTTCCGTTCTCAGCCAACCGTAAGCATATTCTCCCGCTACATGGATGGTTGCACTTTTGATTCCTGCCACTTCCCCAGGAGAGATTTCTATTAATTCAGCTGAGAAATTATTGGACTCGCACCATTTCATATACATTCTCAGCAACATATTCGCCCAATCTTGAGCCTCAGTCCCCCCGGAACCGGCTTGGACATCGAGGAAGGAATTCGAAGCATCCATTTCATGTCTGAACATGCGTTGGATTTCCAATTGGCTGATCTCAGCATCAAATGCTTTGACATCGTTTGTCAAATCATTCAGTGTTTTTTGATCGTCCTCACTGATTGCGAGTTCCAACATTATCGAGGCGTCCTCCAAATTACTTGAGAACGTTTCAAGTGTAGAAAGGGTTTTTTCGAGCCTCGCCCGCTCTTGATTGAGATTGCGTGTCAGTTCCCTGTTCTCCCATATATCAGGGTCGTTAAGGGTCTCCAGTATCTCATTTAGGCGTTCTGACTTTTTGTCAAAGTCAAAGGTACCCCCTAAGGGCGTTGAAGCGTTCCTTTAATTCACCAATCGCTAATTTAATCTGTGTTTCATCCACCCCAAAATCCTCTGTCTTTCTAATCTATTATGTCAAACTTTGCCCGCAAATCTTTGAACTGTCCAATATAGTCCTCTCGCTTGCCATAAAATACCTGAGGCCCATGTTGTTCTACAGCAATTGCGATTACAACTTGAGATACAGGCATTTGAGTTCTTTCTTCAAACATGACTGCGTATGCAGCCGACTGCATGAAGAAAGCATCAATCCAATCCACTCTCTTGGGTTTAGAACTGGTTTTAAAATCAATGACAGATAAAACACCGTCCCACTCCGCTACCAAATCGACGGTTCCACCCACTCTGAGTGCGTTGCTGTACAGAGGGGCTTCAATGGCTTTGACTGTGCCCACGTGTTTGTCTAATTCTTCTGCCAATTGATTAAACATTTCTCCAATGAGTGGCATTTCTTCCTCGAAGAGGCTGCTTTGTGAAACCAATTCATTCCGAAGGTACAATTCTGCCAGTTTGTGAACTTTAGTACCTCGGGTGGTAGCCGCCTTGGTTATTTTATTTGCCGCTTCCTCCCCCACTCTCAGGCGCCAAGCTTGAATGGCTTCCCTAGAGAGAAGTCCAGTAATGGTCGTTACGGAAGGGTAGCGATCGCCTTCAGGTGTTTCATAAAACCGTTTGCCATTGCCAGTAACGGTCTTAAGCTGAAAGAGCTCAACTAATTCGTGTTTGAATTTCATTACTTACTGATTTGTTTAATCATGAATTATAATCAATCGGGAGAATACGTAATCATAAATGATTTTTTAAATGAAAGAGACATATAACTCACTTATAGAATCAGTTGGTAGTGGAAAAATTCAATACCAGGGCAAGTGGTATGAAGAGAGTTTAATCATAGGTATTGATAAGATTATTTACCCATGGAAACACCCTGGTGTTGCAGATTTGGAAGTGAGTGATTTTGAGTCAGCTTTTGAAGGCAACACCGAAGTTATATTGCTAGGGACAGGAAGGAAACAAGTCTTTCCAGACACACACCTCGTCACCAAGATCCTGAAAAGAGGAGTTGGCATTGAAGTGATGGATTCGAAAAGTGCCTGTCGAACATTCAATCTGCTTGTGTCTGAATATCGCCGACCATTAGCTATGTTGATGTTGGAGTAGGATTACCTTTTTCTTATTTTTTTCCAGTTAAGCGAGAAATTATAAAATAAATCGCCAACGCAACTGCAAGGATTAACAATATTCTCAGCAGTCCAACAGACATTACAACGACTGATAAACGACAAATAGAACAAACAGTATTAAAAGCAACCAACCCAGCCTATCAATATTTCTGCGAATAGCCGGCATTCCTTTCTCTCCGCCAAAATACGCAGCCCAGGCGACCAGATAAAATCTAATTCCTCTCGAAGCCACTGCAGCGGTGACAAAGAAAACAAAATTCAAATCCATTGCACCTGCAGTGATGGTAAATAGCCAGTAGGGAACAATTGAGATTCCAGCAACGAAAACCACACCAACACCCCAAGTAGAAAACCAATCCATGGCTTGGGCATAATTCGATTGCAGTCCCAGGGCCGTAAACAGTTCCAAAGCATAATCGAGTGCAAAGAATCCAATGGCAAAGCCAATACAGCTGCCAAGAACCGAGCCGAGTAAAGTTATGCCGGCGTAGAACCAGGCCTTCTTGGGCTTTGACAGAGTCATGGCTACCAAAACAACATCGGGGGGTATTGGAATAAAAAACCAAGACTCAAAAAAACTGTGCAGGAAAAGAAAATAAATTGCCCTGGGTCTGGATGCGACTTCCAATGCATAATTAAATATCTTGGTAAAAAGACGCTTCATAACAACTGACCATCAATCCATTCTTGCAAATCCTTACCCACTGAATGCTCAGTAAAATCTGATATCAACGGTGTTATGGAAACGCAATCATGCTCAACGGCAAAAAAATCTGTGCCTTCTGAAGCATCTTTAGGTGGTGGGGGTGGTCCAAGCCAATAAACATTTTCACCAAAAAGGTCTTTATCTGGCTTAAATAGATCGGGGACAGACCGCTTTCCCAATCGAGTTATGGCATAACCCCGTACCTTCTCAAAGGGGATATCCGGGATATTAACGTTTAAGGTTTTTGCTGGTACATTTGGGTTTTTTATTAAGGATTTAACTAGGTTATGAGCAACCTCTACTGCGGTATTCAAATGGATTGGTTTTCTATTTACAATCGATATAGCCAAGCATGGAACGTCAATAAAACGCCCTCCCATAGCGGCACCAACGGTACCTGAGTACAAGACATCATCGCCTAAATTGGCCCCGAGATTTATCCCACTAATGACCAAATCGGGTCGACGATCGCAAATGGTTGTTGCTGCAAGATGGATGCAGTCGCATGGGGTTCCATTGACGTAATAACCGTTGTCTTGAAATTTTCTTATTCTTAAAGGATTTTTTATTGTCAATGAGCTGCTGGCCCCACTGCAATTGGTCTCTGGTGCAACGATGGTTAAATTTGCTAGGTCCGATAATGCCGACTCAAGGGCTTTTATCCCCTTGGAATAATAGCCATCGTCATTGCACAATAATATTTCCATAACGGGATTTTACAAAGATGTAACTAAGGATTCCATCCGTGCCTGATGTTCATCAGAAAACCAATAGTTAGCTGCCCAGTTAGTCATCCGTCTTTGCTTCCAAATCTGGTCTTGGCTCAGTTAGCAAATAAAACTCTTCGCCCTCTTTAATCATTCCGATGTCCTCTCTGGCTTTTTCTTCAATTGCCGAATAACCGTCTTTTAGATCTTTTATTTCCTCTCTGAGCTGAGAATTTCTAGAAACCATTTCATTGTTCTCTTTCTGCTGATCTTGAATTAGTTCTTTAATTTCAGCAACACGGGAGTAGCCGTCTTTGGTTAGCCAAATATTAACTTGCATCATCACTAGGAGAAGAACCAACAGTAAAGCTATAAATTTCATGCAATCAACCTGGTGCTATAAATCAAAAAGAGGGCTGAATGCGTTCTGGCCTAAATACACTGCGTCCTGGGCTAATATTTCTTCTATCCTGAGCAACCGATTGTATTTTTCCACCCGATCAGATCGAGACAATGAACCTGTCTTAATTTGTGTAGCTGAACTGCTTACTGCAATATCTGCAATTGTGGTATCGGCTGTTTCTCCTGATCGATGCGAAATAATCGCAGTGTAGTTTGAGGATTCTGCCATCTCCAGTGCTGCAAATGTTTCGGTCAAGGTTCCAATCTGATTGGGTTTGATTAATATTGAATTGGCTATACCCTTGTTGATTCCTTCTTGGAATATTTTGGTATTGGTTACAAACACATCGTCACCCACCAATTGAACCCGATCGCCAATTGCTTGGGTCAATTTTTCCCAACCAGCCCAATCGTCTTCAGAAAGACCATCTTCAATACTGATGATCGGGTAATCGGTCGATATTTTAGTTAAATATTCAACAAATTCGTCGGAGTCAAATATTTGGCCTGTGGATGAAAAATGGTATTTGCCGTCTTCACAGAATTCCGAAGCTGCTACATCAAGACCCAAATAAATATCCTTTCCAGACTGAAAACCAGCTAATTCTATGGCCGCCTGAATAGTGTCCAATGCTGCGATATTACTTGGAAGATTGGGTGCAAATCCACCTTCATCTCCAACAGCCGTGCTGAGTCCTTGATTCTTCAATATTGACTTCAATGAATGAAATACCTCAACACCCAACCGCAGTGCTTCACTGAAACTGTCAGCACCGATGGGTAAAATCATAAACTCTTGGATGTCGATGTTATTGTCTGCATGTTCACCGCCGTTGATTATATTCATCTGAGGAACAGGCAAACCACAATTGCTCGGGTTGAAGTACTGAAATAATTCTTTTCCTAAAAAAGACGCTGCAGAGTGGGCAGAAGCCAAGGAAACCGCCAATATTGCATTTGCACCCAATCTCGATTTATTTTCCGTGCCATCCAACTCAATGAGCGTTTTATCTATCTCATTCTGTTCCAATACAGATTTGCCTATGAGTGTTTTTTGAATTTCAGTGTTGATGTTTGTAACTGCCGAATAAACACCTTTGCCGTGAAATTCAGGTCTATCCCTATCTCTTAACTCAACAGCCTCTCGACTACCGGTTGAAGCACCTGAGGGAACAGATGATTTGCCTCTGCTTCCATTTTCCAAGGTAATTTCAACCTCCACGGTTGGATTACCTCTTGAATCTAAAATTTGCCTGCCATGTATTGATTTAATTTCTGACATTTAAAACCCTATTTGATTGTCTGTGAGTTTTTTCAACAATCAGTTGTCTTGCTTAACGATCGTATCGATCTCTTTTAAAACATGTAAAAGTGGGGCCAACTGATTGAGTGGCAGCGAATTGGGTCCATCGCTGAGTGCGTTGTCAGGATCAGGATGTGTCTCCATGAAAATACCTGCAACACCGGTGGCAACTGCAGCTCTGGCCAATGCCGGAATGTATTCTTTCTGGCCTCCTGAAGAAGATCCTTGACCACCCGGGAGTTGCAGTGAATGTGTGGAATCAAAGATGACAGGGCAACCGGTTTCCCTAAGAATAATTAAAGAACGCATGTCAGCAACCAAGTTGTTGTAGCCAAAGCTGTAGCCTCTCTCACAAACTAATACATTCTCATTGTTCACCGATTTGGCCTTGTCTACGACATTCTGCATTTCCCAAGGCGAGAGGAATTGGCCTTTTTTGATATTCATAGGTTTGTTTTGTTTGGCAACATTTAGAATGAAATTGGTTTGCCTGCATAAAAACGCAGGTGTCTGCAGGACATCAACCACCGAGGCAACCTCCTCCAGAGGGGTATCCTCATGCACATCAGTCAAAACCGGCACCCCAATGGTTTGCTTAATGCTTTCCAAAATGCGGAGGCCTTCTTCTACACCTGGGCCTCTATAGCTTGACATAGAACTTCTGTTGGCCTTGTCAAAAGATGATTTGTATATGAATGGTATCCCCAGTTTCTTGGTGATTTCTGCAATACTGCCAGCAACATCGTGAGCAAGACCGGCCGATTCTATAACACAAGGTCCTGCTATCAGGAGCATAGGCAGCTTATTACCCACATTAATATTTCCAATTTTAATCGCCATTTTTTAACTCTTTATATTTTGATTTTACCAAGAATCAACTTTTTGATTGAACCAGTTTAACTTATATTTTTTTTGATGCTCGTACGAAGGACTCAAACAATGGGTGTCCCTTTCTGGGTGTTGAAGTGAATTCAGGGTGAAATTGACAGGCAAGGAACCAAGGATGATCCTCCAATTCTATGATCTCAACCAAACCGTCTTTGGAATGACCTGAAAATTTCATACCTTTGTCCTGTAAATCATTTTTGAAGTTGTTATTGAACTCGTATCGATGTCTGTGCCTTTCAAAAACAGAATCTTTTTGATAAATACGTTTTGCCAAGGATTGATCTGACAGTATGCATTCCTGTGCGCCAAGCCTCATACTACCCCCTAAATCAGAAAGTTTGTTCCTATTTTCAACAGATCCATCAGTATTCATCCATTCCGTTATCAAAGCAATTACAGGGGCCTTGGTACCGGGGTTAAATTCGGTACTGTTTGCGTCGCTTAAATTTAGAATATTTCTTGCAAACTCAATGATAGCAGCCTGCAAACCAAGGCAAATCCCTAAATACGGTACGTTGTTTTCTCTGGCAAATTGAATCGAATCGATCATCCCTTCTATACCCCGATCGCCAAATCCACCCGGTATTAAAATAGCATCCATGGATTCCAATAACGGTCCTGCTCCTCGCGTTTGGATTTCTTCGGATTCAACATATTCAATTTGAATGTCAGTATGTGTCTTAAACCCTGCGTGCCTAAGAGCCTCACTCAAAGAGATGTAAGAATCCCTAAAATCTACATACTTACCAACCATTGCAATCCGAACCTGTCCGTTGCTGTTGTTTTTTGCTTGCAAAACAGCTTCCCAGTCACGCAGATCTGGCTTGGGAGCATTAAGGTTGAGTTTGTTAACAATAATATCGTCCAAGCCCTGCTCTCTTAGAATCATAGGTATTTCATAAATATCTTGGGCATCGTGTGCTGAAATCACTGCCGCCTCAGCTACATTGGTGAACAATGCTATTTTTTTACGTTGTTCTTCAGGAAGCGGCTTTTCTGAACGACAGACCAGTACATCCGGCTGTATGCCAATTGATCTCAATTCCTTGACTGAATGTTGTGTTGGTTTTGTTTTGAGTTCGGCTGCAGTCTTTATATAGGGAACCAGAGTGAGGTGAACGTAAGCAACCTCGTAACCATTTTTTTCCAAACCCATTTGACGAATTGCCTCTAAAAAAGGCAATGATTCAATATCACCGATTGTCCCCCCAATCTCAACTATAGTGACATCAAAACCTTTTGAGCCATTTTTGATGTTTTCCTTTATCTCATCAGTAACGTGAGGAATCACTTGCACTGTGGCACCTAAATAATCACCCTTTCTCTCTTTAATAATCACATTCTCGTAGACCTTGCCAGCTGTAAAGTTGCTTTTTTTGCTGGTTATTTTGTTAACAAACCTTTCGTAATGACCTAAATCTAGATCCGCTTCGGTGCCATCTTCTGTTACAAAAACCTCTCCGTGTTGATACGGACTCATCGTTCCGGGATCTACATTTAAATAGGGATCCAATTTCATCATTCCGACTTTTAATCCTCTAGCTTCAAGAATTGCGCCGAGCGATGCCGACGTAACACCCTTACCGAGTGCTGAGACTACGCCCCCAGTGACGAAAATAAAGTGTGACATATCCGGGTTTTGCTTTGTTCCAATCAGTTATTTTTCTTTTGGGATTTTATTATTTATATTGGGGAATACCAATACCAATATCCCGGTATTTCAAGTTAACAGATATTGTCAGATTGGACAATCATCAATTGTGTTTTATGGTGATGTTTCTGATCCAATTCACCATAAAACCATCCTCGTCTGTCGATGCAGTGTAATTCCGGTTAAACCAAAGATCACCCACACTGATTAATTCACTTTTTTGGTAAATCAGCGGAATTTTATCTCTAACCCATGGAAGTATGTGATTCTCTTGAAAAAGTTTTTTAAGTTTCTTAGTTATTTTATGCCCCACAGGTTTTATTGATTCGCCTCCCTTGCGAAACTGTACATCAAGATTTTTATTGCACTTTTTGAGCGATAGGCCTTGACCTTTGACCATAATTGCCGTCAAGGTGCTGCCGTTTTCATCCAATACTAAAGGTTTATCAATGGACCAATTCATCGATCTATTGCTTTGATTTGGCTGTAATTCTGACAGTTTCAGAAAATAGAGCTTATCAAGATACCGTTTAATGCAATAATCGCCCCAAACCATGGATGGGTTGACAGATTTTGGATTCAAAAGTGTATTGGTTCCAGAATTTAAGACTTTCATGGAGGGAACTGGAATTTCATTTTTCAAGATCATAAAACGGATGATATTAATAACTCGTCCAATTGATTTATTGTTGAACACTTCAATGTCTAAATTTTTAACCGGGTAGTTGAAACCTAAATCTTGTACGGCCAGCTCCTTCAACAAAGTCGATGTTTGGGTGGAAATATCTGATAGCCTTGAAACGGAACTTGAAAAAGTTGGCCATCTCTCCTTAAGTGTTGGAATTACCTTCATCCGCAAAAAATTTCGGTCGAAATAGGTTTCCTGATTGCTGGTATCCACCACCCAATCCAATTGTTTTTTCCTGGCATACGCGAGTATCTCATTTTTGGTAACATTCAAAAGGGGCCGCAAAATGTTTCCTCTTCCAAACTTAAATTGTTTTTGAATCCCTTGAAGACCCTCAATTCCAGTACCTCTAGCCATCCGTAATAGTATTGTTTCCAATTGATCATCTTGGTGATGTGCGGTCATTAACCACTCTCCTTCTTGGATTGACTTTTGTAATTTGTGATATCTGGCTTTTCGCGCTGCGGCTTCTATGCCAAAACCCTCTGTGGTACTTACCTTGACAGAATGGATATCTATTTGGACTTGGCTTTGATCACATGTTTTTTTACAGAAGTCTGCCCAACTTTGAGAGTCCTTAACTAAATTGTGATTAATATGAATTGCTCTGATGAAAATATCCTTGCCTACAACTTGATTCAAAGCATTAAGCAGCACGATGGAATCGACTCCCCCGCTTAATGAAACACAAATTTTTTTGATGTTGTGTGCTTGAATGTGGTGCTTTAAGGTCTCTTCAATATTCTGGCTTTCGGTTTCAACCATCAGCTAGATCTCCTGAAATTCACCAATCGCTCTAAACTTCTTCCGACGACGATCCATAAGATCATCCAATGCCAGATTTTTCAACAACTGGACTTCATCGACCACGGCACTAGCAATGTCCTTATACATCAATTCTGGATCCCGGTGAAACCCTCCCAAGGGCTCTGGAATTACTCGGTCGATAATGTCGAACTTTGCTAGCCTTTTGGCTGAAATACCCATCGCATCCGCCGCAGCTTCAACCTCTTTTGGGTTCCTCCAAAGAATTGAAGAGCATGCTTCAGGCGATATCACTGAATAGATACTGTATTGCAACATCAAAAGCGAATCGCCCATCCCAATTGCCAAGGCACCTCCAGATCCACCTTCACCTATTACCAGATTGATAATGGGAGTTCTGAGTGAAGCCAGGGTGAAGAGATTGCTGGCAATTGCCCCACTCTGCCCCCGTTCCTCTGCTCCGATACCTGGATAAGCGCCTGGAGTGTCTATGATGGTGACAATAGGCATTGAAAATTTTTCAGCAAGTTTCATCAACCTCTGCGCTTTTCGGTAACCCTCAGGTTTCGGCATTCCATAGTTCCTAAAAATTCTTGATTTCGTATCTTGACCCTTTTCCTGAGCGATGAACATAAGTGATAGATTCTCTATTGTCCCTAATCCAGAAACAATAGCTGCATCATCTGCATACATCCTATCGCCGTGCAATTCCTTAAAATCGGGAACTATGGCCTGGATCACATCTAGAGCTTTTGGCCTTTCTGGATGTCTTGCCAGTTGAGCTATTTGCCATTCGGACAAGTTGGAAAATATTTCCTTGGTTAAGGTTTCATATTTTCTAATTAAATTATCTATTTCATGATCCAGATCAACAGAAGATTCTGAATCAGCAGCAGTCAATTTAAGCTTTTCAATTCGCTTTTCTAATTCTATAATCGGCTGCTCAAAATCTAAAAAATCCATGGTGCACACTGTTTAATTGCAACGTTAATCCTATTCTACAATAGAATCAGTAAAAAAAGATTTAAAGCAAAAGTGGGATTTAGTTGTCGGTTAGAAACTGAAAATTCCCTGAACCAAACTCAACTGTCAATTGGTCTCGAAGTTCCTTGGTTGCATTTACAGTCCATTCCTCACTCAACTGCAACCTATAAACGTCTATATCTGTCTTGTAGTGAATATTAACTTTACAGGATCCAGGAATATGGGCTTGGAGTATTGATTTTAGTTTATCAGGATCAAATTTTGTGCCGCACTTAATCAACAAAGTGTTTGCCTTCTTTTCTATTAACTGGTCTAGCCCATTGATTGCTTCTGCAACAAACTGCCATCTATCAGCATAGGCATCAAATCTAAGATTTCCTTTAAGATGAAGTACAGCATTTTCAACAAGCAAATCCCTAAAATTGTCTTTACGCTCTCCAAAGACAATTACATCGATTGATGCGGTACCATCATCGAGTTTAAATATGAGATTTTCCCCCCTCCGTTTCAATCCAGTGGCCAGACCAGCAAGTTCTATCGTGTTTTGCTGGTTGGATCTAAATGACCCGTTGCTCGCTTCCATGGAAGCTTTTAGTTTATCTAGTGGTGACTTAGTTATGTGGACGCAATCTTTCCGGTAGGGGTCAAATGGATGGCCACTAAAATAAAAACCTAGACTTTGATATTCATTGTGCAGTAAAACATTCAATTTCCATTCCTTCTTTCTCCTGAGTTTAGGAAGTGTTTGGAATTGATCTGTGTCTGAGAAAAACAAACTGTTTTGTCCGGATTCCCGATCCATGGCTTTCTTATTTGAATAATTTAACCCGATCTCAATTGAATTGTTCAATGTTGATCTGTTTTCTTCCAAGCAATCTAAAGCACCGCTGTTAATTAATGCTTCAATCGTACGTTTAGACAATTTCTGCTCAGCGAGCCGTGAACAAAAGTCAAAAAAGTCTAGATAGCTGCCTTTGGTTAATCTTTCGTTGGTGATTGCTTCAGCAGCGTATTTGCCAATGCCTTTAATTGCCCCCAAACCATATCTGAGTGTTCTGGCGTCTTCGACAACAAAATCATAGCTGGAATGATTAACACTAGGGGTCAAAATATCTAATTTAAAATCATAACAGTCCCCTTTTAATTGGATTAGTTTATCGGTGTTGTCAATATCTGCGGTCATTGAAGCGGCCATAAATTCTGCAAGATAATGAGTTTTCAACCACGCTGTTTGATAGGCAATTAGGGCGTATGAAACAGAGTGAGACTTGTTAAAACCATACCCTGCAAATTTTTCTATGAGGTCATATATTCTTCTAGCAGTGCTTTCCTTGACGTTGTTGTCAATTGCACCCTGAATAAAAACACCTCTCTGCTTACTCATCTCTTCAGGAATTTTTTTACCCATTGCTTTCCGAAGTATGTCGGCACTGCCTTGAGAATAATTAGCTAACTTTTGTGCTATTTGCATAACCTGCTCTTGATAAACAATCACTCCATATGTCGTTCTTAGAACTTGTTCCAACATTGGGTGGAAAGTGTTGACAAGGTTCAAATGGCCAGCTGCTTTTCTTTCAATGAAAAGATCTGCCATTCCCGATTGAAGGGGACCAGGTCGGAAGAGCGCAACCAAAGCTACGAGGTCATCAAATTCCGATGGCTGCATTCGCTTGATCAATTCTCTCATGCCTATCGATTCCAGCTGGAAGATTCCTACAGTTTTGGTTGAAGATAACAATTTGTATGTTTCAGAATCATTTGTGGGTATGGCTCGAATATCAATGCTTTTCTCTCCAGCTGCAATTAATTTTTCATTGATGAGTTCGACTGCATTTTGGATTACAGTGAGTGTTTTAAGTCCTAAAAAATCAAACTTAATGAGCCCAATCGATTCGACATCATCTTTGTCAAATTGGGTGACAGTACCTGCTTCGCCCTCAACTTTATAAAGGGGCATAAAATCTGACAGATTTGAAGGTGCTATAACAACACCACCAGCATGCTTGCCGGCATTCCTTATCAAACCCTCTAGCTTGAGAGCCAAGTTAATAAGTGCTTGAACATCCTGTTCTTTTTCATACCTTTCACTCAGTGCGGGTTCTTTCTTTAGCGCCGACTTAATAGTGATTCCAATATCGAAAGGAATTAATTTTGCAATTTGATCAACCATCCCATAGGGGTAACCAAGTATCCTGCCAACATCCCTGACAACTGCTTTTGCAGACATTGTTCCGTAGGTTATGATTTGAGAGACCATTTCTGATCCGTATCGATTGGATACATAATCGATAACTCGGTCTCTGCCATTCACACAAAAGTCAATGTCGAAGTCTGGCAGTTGCCCCATCGAAACCCTCTCTGGATTCAGAAATCGCTCAAAAAGCAAATCGTATTTCATGGGATCAACGTCAGTAATGCCTAAACAAAAGGCGACTAAGGAACTGGGTCCTGAGCCTCTTCCCGGACCAACAGGTATGTTTTCTGATCTAGACCATTGAATGAAATCAGCAACGATCAAAAAATAGCCTGAAAATCCTGTGGAGTTGATAATCTTGAGTTCATTTTCCAGTCTCTGAGTATAGGCTTCTTTTACCTCCTTGGTTGCAAGTGGAATTTGTTCTAAACCTTTATTCGCTGCTTTAATTAGAAAATTCTCTATTGTTTGTCCTTTTGGGACAGAGTAAGCAGGCAGTGCAGTCTGACCGGTAGTAAATTGAAAATTACATTTCTTGGCAAGATTTACCGTGTTGGTGACCGCCTCGGGTATATCTGAAAACAAATCAGCCATTTCTTTTTTGGTTTTGAAATATTGTTCAGTCGTGTATTCCCTAACCCGATTTGTGTTATCGATTACATCACCACGATCAATGCATACTCTTGCGTCCAAAGACAAATAATCGTCCTGATTTAGGAATCTTGGGTTGTTACCTGCCAACAGAGGGACTTCGGCCAAGGAAGCAATTTCAACTGTTTTTTCCAGTAACTCTTCGTCCCTATTTCCCCCTAATTTGTGAATTTGGAGAAACAAATCTTCGGGGAAAATAAGTTGTAATCTTTCTACCTGTTTAGAAGCAGTTCTGGATTTTTCGGATAAAAGTAGGTTCTGAATAAAGCCGTTGTAACCTCCTGATATTGCAACAAGACCTAAAGTGCTTTTACCATCCAGCCAATCAATATCGACCAAGACCTTGCCTTTATGGTAACCCTCCAGATACGATCGAGTAATCAAGTTTGATAAATTCTTATACCCAGTGGTGTTTTTACAAAGCAATATTAGTTTTGAAATTCTTTCTGATGCCCCTGGATGGATTGATACGGTTGCACCAATAATTGGTTTGATACCGATTTCAATTGCTCTTTTGTAGAACTTGAATGCCGCAAATAGATTGTTATCATCGGCAATTCCCAAGGCTGGCATCTGGTATTCAAGAGATTTTTCCAGCAAACCTTCAATTCGAATAACACTCTGACCTATTGAATATTCTGAATTAACATCCAGGTGAACAAATATTGGCTCCTCTTTAGCCATATCAATTGCTATACATTTCAGGTTTAAACGTCATTCTATGAATTGGAGTTGGGCCAAATTCTTGAATGGCAGATAAATGTTCCTTAGTTGGGTAACCTTTGTTTTTATCAAATCGATATTGAGGGTATTTTATATGCATTTGTTCCATCAATTGATCCCTGGTCACTTTTGCCAGTATGGATGCTGCTGCGACAGAGGCATAAAGACCATCACCGCCAATTTTGGGTTCCAATCTAAGACTCAAATTTGAGCGTACCACCGGACAGTGCGGCCCATCTATCAAGACCACTATGTCATTTTGGTGCAACTGATCAATTGCTCTCTGCATTGCCAACATCGTTGCCTTAAGAATATTATATTGATCCACTTCTAGGTGATTGGCAAGACCAATTGAATGCTCTTGTGATTCGGATTTAATGATTTGGAATAATTGCTCTCTTTTTTTAGCTGACAGACTTTTTGAGTCCCGTAAACCCTGTATGGTCTGATTTTTAAGGAACACGACAGCTGCTGCAACTACGGGCCCAGCAAGACATCCTCTTCCTGCTTCGTCAACACCTGCGATTAATTCCATAAATAGACAAGAAAATTATTTTACTTTTGTTGTTCAAGCATTTTTAAAATTGTCGATGCTGCCAAAAAAGAAGCATTTTTTTGTAGCTGCAAGTGCAGAGAATCAAATTGTTGTTGCAATTCTACAACTTTATGTTGATTGGAAAGCCAGGATAAACTTTCTGCGAAAATTGTTTCAGAAGAAGCATTCTCTTGAATCAACTCAGGAACTAGTTTTTTACCTAAAAGAATATTTGGCAATGCTATGTAATCCGTATGCACCATCTTAAATATTTTTAAAAACCAATAACTTAGTGGTGACATTTTATAAACGACAACCATTGGTTTTTTATGTAAAGCCGCTTCGAGTGTTGAGGTACCTGACTTAGTAATGACCAGATCACAGGCAGATAAAGCTGAATGTGTACTGTCGGTAATGGTCATCTTGAGATCAGTAAAATACATAGCAAGTATTTTCTTTAATTGCTCTCCTATTTTTGAATCCACAACCGGTACTACAAACTCTATGTCTTCAATTCTATTGGTTATCAATTCGGCAGTTTCAAAGAATAATTTTGCATGACGGTTAATTTCAGAGCCCCGACTACCAGGCATCAATGCAATAACAGTTTTTGCACTCAGTTTTAAATTATTTCTTGCAGTTTTAACATCAATTTTTTGTTGCGTTGAATCAGCCAATGGGTGGCCAATAAAGACCGCGTTCACATTGTGTTCTTTTAAGAGATCTTCCTCGAACGGAAAGAGACACAACAATAGATCTGCAGATTTGTTCAGTAATTTAACTCTGTTTTTTCGCCATGCCCAAAAACTTGGAGAAACCACTTGGATGGTTTTAATGCCTCTGCGCTTTAATTTTTCTTCAAGCTTCAAATTGAAATCGGGGGAATCAATACCAATAAAAGCGTCCGGGGGATTTTTGAGGATTTTTTTTATCAGTTTTGCTCTAACTTTGAGTATTCTAGGCAAATGTTTCAGCACACCAAAAATACCCATAACGGATAATTCGGAAGAATGAAACCACTGTTTGCATCCAGCTTGAATCATCTTTGGACCGGCTATTCCCTCGAAGGTTGCATCGGGACAAAGATCTTGTATTGAGGCAATAATTTTAGAGCCTAACAAATCTCCTGAAGGTTCCCCAGCAACGATGACGAACTTAGTCACGATCGGTTGATTGGTTAGAAGTCAGCGGATGATCCCTCTTGTGGATGCTTGTAAAAAATCAAGCATTACTTGCAATTCATTTGAAACTTCGTCAAGACCAGAGATTTTTTCCAGGGCTTCTTCCAAACGAAGATCAGAAGTATACAACAGCTTGTAAGCGGTCTTAATATTTCGTATTTGTTCAGCGGTAAAATTTCTTCTTCTTAAACCCTCAATGTTAATTCCTCTAGGCATAGCAGGTTGTCCCACAACAATTACATAAGGGGGTAGGTCTTTGGCCACACCTGCGTATATTCCCAAAAAACTGTGGCTACCGATTTTGCAAAATTGATGAGCGCCCGAAAAACCGCCAAATATTGCGTAATCCCCAACCTCTACATGGCCACCCAGGGTTGCATTATTGGCAAATATAGTGTTGTTGCCTATTTGACAGTCATGCGCTATGTGAACATAGGCCATGATCCAGTTGTCGTTGCCTAGCCGAGTGATCCCTGTATCTTGAATCGTTCCTCTATTTATGGTGCAGCATTCTCTAATGGTATTGCGATCACCTATCTCTAATTGAGTATCTTCATCGTTGTATTTCATGTCCTGGGGACTATCACCTATTGAAGAGAATGGGTAGATATGGTTTTGTTTACCTATTTTCGTTCGACCAGTAATCACCACATGCGATTCAATAATCGTGGCACTATCAATGGAGACATCTGGGCCAATAATTGAGTAGGGTCCGATGCTTACATCTTGAGAAATATCAGCTTGTTCAGAAACAATCGCGGTTTTATGAATCATTGTCTTCGCCCACTTTCTTATTGATTAGCGACACCAGTTTCTGCAGTTTATTTAACTTTTTAAAACTGGCAGCATTCTTTTGCCATTCTGAAGCTTTTTGATGTGAAAACAGATTGCCAGCATAGACACCTGGATCCTTGATGTCCTTTATGACAGTTGTCCTTGCAGCAATGGTTGTGTCATCGATTATTTTTAGATGGCCAGCAATTCCGACTTGACCGCCTATTCTACAACGTTTTCCAATTGCAGTGCTGCCTGCTACGCCTGTTTGTGCAACGATTGCTGTGTGATCCCCAACGATCACGTTGTGACCTATTTGTACTAGATTATCAAATTTTACACCATTGCCTATGACCGTGTCAGAAAGTGTTCCTCGGTCTATGGTTGTATTTGCCCCCACCTCAACATCATCACCAATAATCACCCGACCCATTTGAGGGATCTTGACCCATGCCGAGTCTTTCGCTTCTGAAAAACCAAAACCGTCAGCTCCAATTACCACACCTGGATGAATAATGGCCCTTGAACCTATTTCAGTACCCTCATGGATAATGACCCCTGAACTGATCCAACTGGATTCACCTATTTTGGTGTCTTTCTCAACCACTGAGTTGGCCCCAACAAAAACATGTTCTCCCAACTCAACATTCATAGCTAGAACCACCCCCGCTCCAATCTTACAGGTTGATGGTACGTCGCAGGAGGAGTCAATCACAGCAGCGGAATGGATCCCTGGCTGAAATTGCTTGCTTGTATCAAAGTCACTTGCGATTCTGGCAAACAACAAGTATGGATCAGTTGTTACCAATGAAGCAGTAGGGCAAAACTCCACATCATGTTCCCTGAGGACAACCGCTGCTGCACTGGTTTCTTTCAACTCAGATTTATACTTACTATTGGCAAAAAATGTTAGCGAATCGTTGGATGCGTTTGATAGCGTTGCGACATTGGAAACAACAGTAGACGGATCACCTTGGATCTTGCAATCGTATTTTGAAGCTAAATGTTCAAGAGTAAAAGCAGTATCAGACAAAATTCTCATTCCCCGACATATTTATTGGCTAGCTTCTATTTAGCCTCCGGCTTTATTTTCTTGAAACTTCTTTTCTAACATTTTAGCTATGTCATTCGTGATATCCACAGAAGCCCCTTTGTATAAAGTTCCGCCATTTAAAATGGTATTCTGACTGATTCTTCCTTCATTGATGATTAGATCATAGCTATTGTCTCTGCCAAACTTCTTAATCAGGTTGATGATTTCAACAAAAATTTTATTTGCCTCAATTTGAGTTCTATTATTACGATCTTCTTGGAAGCTTGTGGCCAAATATTCCAACTCTCTCTGATCAGAGTTAATCCTTAACAGAGTATTCTGGCGTTCGTCATTGCTGAGGGCAAGATTGTCTTGATTCAGTTGATCTTTACTTGCGTTCAAAGCCGACTCTTTGGACGTAATTTCTCTTACTCTACCTGCGAATTCTTCCTCTATCGCTGAGTTCATATCTAGGTATTGGGGGGATTCCTGAACAAGTTTATTCATGTCTACCACCCCGATCCTTGCTTGCGTTGTTTCCTGAGCGAAAATGGATTGGGCAACAAGAAGCGTGCCGATTATTGTCAATACGAAATTTAGTTTTTTCATAACTGTCCCTTTATCTTTATTAAAACCATTGTCTAAAAAGCTCCCCCAATTGTAAATTGGAATCGTTCCGTTTCGTCGCCCCAAGAAACATTAGTTGAAGGGTCGTTATTTAAAGGAAGGGCATAACTGAATCGAAAGAGTCCGAGTGGGGCCAACCATTGTGCAGCCAATCCGACTGATTGTTTCAAATTACCTGCATCAAAACCGTAGTCAAGAGGATTGCCTATTTTGTCATAAAAATCCAGTTCGCTGGTCGAAAATACATTGCCAACATCATAAAATAAACTAAACCTTGCCCTTGTTGCCCAATCTTGCGGTAAAGGTAAAATGACTTCCATTTGAGCTGAAATTAGAAGATTTCCTCCGTACGGGTTACCAAAGTTATCTCTCGGCCCCAAACGATGTTCTTTATAGCCTCTGATGGTATCCGGTCCTCCTGCGAAAAAGTTTTTGTAGGGAGGGACCCCAACAGAATCACCATAAGCTCCGTTGTAGGCAATGTCAGCTTTTGCCATAAGTGTTAAGTAGTTCACAAATGGAAACGGAACATTAAAATACTGTTTGTAACTGTAATTAAAACCGTAATATTCAACCTCACTTCCAGGAATGGCTAGACTCGCCATGAATCTCTGCGTCATTCCTTGATCAGCAAAGATAAAGCGATTTCTCGAATCATAAACCCACCCGACTATCGCTTCTGCAACTTTGAACTGTGTTTTACAAAAATTGAAAGCTCCTTCAAAGCAACTGCTGTCTCCATTGCTTCTAACCCACTGAAGGGCTTGACTAGCGCTATAATCGCCTGCGAGCAATTCAGAACTCATCAAGTTAGAGCCAAAAATAACTCGCTGATACTCGCTCAAGGGATACGAATATTCCAACCCGAGAGAAAAGGTTTTGGTTGAGAAATCTGAAGAAGATGCAGTGAACTGATTAAAGGATGAATAGGAAAATCTTGCGGTTCTCGCAATTTCATCAATACCAGTATAAGCATTCGTGTGTGAAAAGCTGTAAAGGTCTCTGTACTTACTTGAGTTCAGATCCAGTGCAATTCTATTGCCTGTGCCAAAAAAATTAGTATGAACAAAATTACCATTTAAAATAAGTTTCTGGTACCCAGAATAGCCTATTCCTCCACCAAATTGGCCCGGCAATCCCTCTTTGATCGTAAAAACCGCATCAACCAGATCTGTGGTCCCTGCAACTGGAATTGTGTCAAATTCTACGTCCTCAATAAAAGGCAGTCTTTGCAATCTAATTTTTGATCGTTCCAACCTGCTCTTTGACATGTACCCCCCTTCCATTTGCCTTAACTCACGTCTTAATACTTCGTCATTTATAGAAGTTGTATCAGAAAAGCTCACCCGCCGAACATAGACCCTATTTTTGGGTTGGATATAAAAAACTATCTTTGCTTCCATGTTTTCATCATCCAGTTCTGGAATCGCCTGTACTTCTGCAAATGAATAACCATCTTCTCCAAGTCTGTATTTGATTAACTCTGTAGCTTGCGTCAGCAGTCCCTGAGAAAATATTTGTCCCCGTTGTGCCAAAACCAGTCTCTGTATATCTTCTTTGGGTACAACAAATTCACCAGTCAGCTTGACGTCTGATAATCGATAAACATCTCCCTCAGAAATATTAACGGTGACAAATATTCCAGTCTTGTCCGGTGAGATAGCTACCTGAGCGGAGTCTATCGTAAAATTAGCATAACCTCTGTCCAAATAAAAGGACTCAAGGGTTTCCAAATCACCTTGCAAATCTTCCCTTGAATATCGATCATCTTGTTGAATAAATGACAACCAATTGGGCATTTGTAACTTCAACTGATCTAAAAGATCTTCATCATTGAAAACATTGTTTCCCACAATATTTATCTGCCTAATTTGAGCACGATCACCTTCTTTAACATCGATTTTTATCCTAACAGTATTCCCAGGTAAATCTTCCACATCGGTTTCGATTTGAGCACCGTATTTACCGAAACTAAAATATTGATCTATCAGTGATCTTTCAATTTCATCCAAAACTGAAGGGTCGTACGTTCGACCGATTTTAAAACCTATATTATTTAATGATTCTTCTAGATCTTCGGTTTTAATATCCTTATTTCCATCAATGCTTATATTTCCTATGGACGGCCTTTCCAGTACCGAAATGATAAGAATGTCATCAGAGGGGTCTTTTCTAAACTCGATATTCCTAAAAAACCCACTGGAATACACCGCTCTTATGGATTCCTTAATTTTAATCTCATCAAGAGTATCTCCAATGTTTATTGGGAGATAATTTAATAAAGCGCCTTCAGAAATTTTCTGCAACCCTTCGATTCTTATGTCTTTGACGGCAAAGGGTTCTTCAGCCTGAACTGAAAAAATACAAAGAACAGCGAATGCAACTATTGTTAATCTGAATTTCATCATGTGGTTAAAAAGTTACCAACCAAATATTCTGATCAAATCATTGTATAACGCAAATATCATTAAGAATAATAGTGCGCCTATTCCGAATTGTTGAAAAACAATTTGTATTTTTTCTGGTAAGGGTCTGCCAATCAATTTTTCTATTAGCACAAATACAATTTGTCCCCCATCAAGAATTGGTATAGGGAATAGGTTGAGTATGCCTAAACTAATACTGATAATCGCCATAAAAGACAAAGTTGCGATAAATCCTCTTTTTGCAACCGTTCCCGCATCTTTAGCTATGCCAACTGGCCCACTTAGATTTTTCGCTGAAATTTGACCACGGACCAACTTGCCAAACATATTTAAGGTTAGGACAATCATTTGATTTGTTTCACTGACTGCCATGGTTAAGCTTTTGGGAAAACGGTATTTTTGAATTGCCCGGTACTTCTTTACTTGATCTGCATCAATTCGTGCTGTAATTCCTATAAAACCTTGGTTTGTGTTATCGGCCTTGGTACCAAGAAATACAGTTTTCCAATATGTTCGATCCAGTCTCTTTATCTCCACCTCAACATTTTGGTTAGGCTTGGCAATAATGATTTCAGTAAACTGGCTCCAGTTTATTATGTCAACATCATCAACTTTTAGAATCACATCTTCTGGTAAAAGGCCTGCCTTGTCAGCGGGTCCATCTGGAATTACTGCTTCTATAGTAGGCTTGATTGTTGGAATAAAAGGTTTAAATCCCAAACCAGGCATTAACGCATTTGGTGCAGTGAGCTCCTTGGTTCTTCCAGTAACATCCAGTGTTGCATGCTTCAGATTGCCAAATTTGTCTGTTGCGGTGATTTTGATTTGTTCGTCGTCTAAAATCTCGCCAAGAATTGAAATCAAAGAAGCTTGCCAAGTTTGAACCTCTTTTCCACCCACATTAATAATTTGGTCTCCAGATCTGAGGTTGTTCTGCCAAGCAATAGATCCCGATTCAATTTCCCCTATAATCGGAGCCACACCTGGAACTCCAACAGAAAACATTGTCATATAAGCAATAACTGCAAAGAGAAAATTAGCAAAAGGGCCAGCTAGTAAGATAAAAATTCTTTTGGTGGCTGATTGATTATTGAAGGCTCGGTGTTTTTCATTTTCGTCAACCTCTTCACTCCTCTCATCCAACAATTGGACATAGCCACCTAGGGGGATGGCGGACAAACAATACTCTGTCTGATCTAAACCAGTTCTCTTACTCCAAAGCACCTTGCCAAAACCGATGGAGTATCTCAAAACTTTGACATTGCAAAGTTTTGCTATCAGCAAATGTCCATATTCATGGATGGCGACGAGTACGCCAACCAAGATTACGAATGCAACAATTGAAAATAAAAAATCCATATAGTAATTATCAGCAAAGATTATGAAGGAATTATAGAGAATCAGTTCAGCAAAGGAAGTAATAAGATGTGAAAATTTACATTTCAGCCCTAAAACCCAATAAGAGCAAGAGTCGAACCCAGTTCATTAATTCTGAAGGATAAAAATGTAAGCAAAGGAAGGGCCGCTATTGTTCCGTCTAACAGATCGATAAAGCCTCCATGGCCGGGGATTAAGTTGCTGGAATCCTTAATGCCCTTATTGCGTTTTAACAAGCTGAAAAATACATCTCCTAAAACAGATATGAGTGCTACCAGGAATCCAAGATATAAAAACTCCAACAGCCTATCCTGCAAACCAAAAAATAAAGCGATTAAGCATGAGAAAATGGAGGCTATTAAAACACCTCCAATAAAACCTTCAATGGTTTTGCCTGGGCTGATGTTAGGTAATAAAGAGGTTTTTCCCATCGTCCTTCCTACAAAAAAAGCTGCTGAATCGGCAATTGATACAACAATGACCACGTATAAAAAAATTCCTGGATTCATCACCATAAAAAACAAAGATGCAACAAATGGTAGGAGGATAAAATATCCAAAAATAAAGATTAAGAAGTCATTGATATTCTTCTTTTCGTAGGTTAATACTTGGAATAGTATGAATAACCATAGTAAACACAAAAACCAAAACAAATAGTTGCTTGTTTTCTCTAGGTATCCAGTAAAAAAAAGCATTTCTAAAAGACCACCAATAACCAGTATCGGAAAAAAAATCCGGATGAATCTTGATTTGAATAATCTCGAATATTCCCAAAGGATAATTAGGGAAATAAATCCAATAGCAGTAGCTTTTATGGGAGTTGTTGTCGCAGGATGAATTAAGACCACTAGTATTAAAATGAGAACTGCTGCCGAACAGATTCTCTGAGTAAGGTTATTCATTGTAAAGATTTAGGCTTTCTTCAACTCTGTTTCCTTTTCAACGGAACCAAAACGTCTTTCTGATTGTGAATAACTTTCTAAAATTTCAAAAAATTCCTGATCTTCAAAACTAGGCCAGAGTGTTTCAGTAAAATGGATTTCACTGTATGCCATTTCCCAAAGCATAAAATTACTCACCCTGGTTTCACCTGATGTTCTAATTATTAAATCGAGATCAGGCAGATCTGAGAAAGAAAGACGGTTGGATAAAGTTAATTCGTCTATTTGATTTTTATTAATTCTGCCATCATCTATATCATCAATAATCTTCAATATACCTTTTACAATATCCTGTCTTGAGCCATATGCTAGTGCTAGAGTAAGTTTTAAACCAGTATTTTCTGAGGTAATTGCCTCCATTTGTTCCAATTTTCTAATTAAACTTTTAGGAAGCATGTCTTTACTGCCTACCTGTTTAAAACGCACATTTTTCTCAATTAAAAGTCCGGTGTATTTTTTGATGGTTCGCTCAAACAGTCTCATCAGACCGTTGATTTCCTTAGCGGGTCTTTCCCAGTTTTCTGAACTAAAGGCATATAAAGTAAGTGCTTCAATTTCTAACCTAACCGACTTTTCAACAATCTCTTTGGCCTTCAGAACGCCTGCCTCATGGCCGAAGATTCTTCTTTTACCTCTTAGCTTAGCCCACCGACCATTGCCATCCATAATAATGCCCAGGTGCCTTGGTAAATTAGTAATTTGCGGGATTTTTTTGTCAGCATGAAGTTTCTTCATAACTTAGAAGTTCATTAATTCTTTCTGTTTTTCTTCACTTAGTGATTCTACGTTTTTGATCATATCATCAGTTATAGTTTGGATGTCTCCTTGCCCTTTATGAAAATGATCTTCTGATATCATTTTTTCTTTGAAGAAATCCTTAAGGTCTTGAATAGAGTCCCTTCGAATATTTCGAATGGAAACCTTTGCTATTTCCTCTTCATGCCTTACCTGTTTGGTTAGTTCAATTCTTCGTTCCTCGGTTAAATGAGGCAGTGGAATTCTAATAATGCTTCCACTTGTTACTGGGTTTAAGCCAAGATTTGCCTTAACTATGGCCAGTTCGATCTCTGGGATAAATTTTTGTTCCCAAGGTGAAATGGCCAGTGTTTGTGCATCTTCTACAGTGATGTTTGCCAATTGCTGTATCGGCGTTGCGTTCCCATAGTACTCAATATGAACACTGTCTAGAATATCCGGAGTTGCTCTACCAGTCCTTATTTTTCTGAGATTGGATGAAAAAACGTTGATTGACTTTTGCATCCTCTGGCTTGTCTCTTGGTTGATTTCATCTAACATTGACTTCAAATCCCTTATTCATGATATTAATGTCCCAATGTTCTTACCCTTAACAATATCAAATAATGCATTGGGTATATTCATATCATAAACCCTAACAGGAAGATTGTTATCTCTACACATAACAATGGAAGTAGTGTCCATTACACCGAGTTTCTTGGAAATAAATTCATCGTAGGAAATGGATTCAAAATGCAAAGCATCAGCATTTTGTAAGGGATCTTGTGAGAACACCCCATTAACCCTGGTTGCTTTAATCAAAAGATCTGCTTCGATTTCAACAGCTCTCAGGGCAGCGGCCGAATCAGTTGTAAAATATGGATTTCCAGTGCCTGCAGCAAAAATTGTAACTCTGCCTTTTTCCAAATGTCTGATCGCTCTTCTTCGAATGTAGTCTTCACATACCTCATTGACTTTTAAAGCAGACATAACTCTGGCCACCAGACCTTGTCGCTCCAAGGCATCTTGAAGGGCAAGAGCGTTGATGATTGTGGCTAACATACCCATTTGATCTCCTGTGACTCTATCAATACCTGATTGAGCTAGACCTTCGCCTCTAAATATGTTGCCACCGCCAATGACAATACCTATTTGAACACCAGCATCAACGATGGATTTAATTTCTTCTGCCAGATAAATCAGCACATCAGGATCAACACCAAAGGGTTTTTTGCCTAAAAGCGCTTCTCCACTCAGTTTTAAAAGTATTCTGTTTATCTTTTTACTTGCCACATCAAACACTTAAAGATCCTGCGATTACAGGTCAAGACAGGGAACAGAGTATCATTCACTTGCATCGACTTGTGCCTTGACTTCCTCTGCAAAATTTTTCTCTTCCTTCTCTATTCCATCACCAACTTCATATCTTACAAAAAGATTTACATTTGCATTCGATTTTTTTAACAATTGAGAAACCTTTAAATCTGAGTCCTTTATGTATTCTTGGCCAAGTAATGTTATTTCATTCAGTCGTTTATTTAACTTACCTGTGACTATTTTCTCCAGAATCTCCTGAGGTTTTCCTTCTTTTTCAGCTTGCAGCCTAAGGATCCTTGACTCCGTTTCTACCATTTCATCTGGAATCTCTCCTTGGTCAATATATTCCGGTTTTAAGGCAGCAATTTGCATAGCCAAATCCTTTGCTAGTCCGGTATTATCTATATCTAAATCAACTAAGGCTGCTATTTTTCTTCCATGTATGTAAGTTCCCAAGGTACCGTCAAAAAAAATTCTTCTGAACCTCCTGATACTGATGTTCTCACCTAATTTAGCAACAACAAATATCCGGTATTCCTCAACATTATTGAAGCCTTCAATGGCGGCATCCATGAGTTCTTTGATGGTTTCAATATTTGTGCTCAGCAACAATTTGGAGATTGTATCCGTGAATTCAATGAAATAATCATCTTTGGCAGCGAAATCAGTCTCACAATTGACTTCCAAGATAATTGCAAGATGCTTTGGTTCGTTAACTTCTATAGAGACCATCCCTTCGGCGGCAATTCTAGCTGATTTGCTATCTGCTTGGCTTTTCCCTTTCTCTTTTAACAAGAGCTTTGCCTTTGCAAAATCACCATGAGATTCCAATAAAGCTTTCTTGCAGTCCATCATGCCAGCATTTGTGAGGTCCCTAAGTTCTTTTACATCAGCTGCTGATATTTTCATCTAGAAACCCCTCTCAATTAAGATTTCTCCTGATCACTTTCAACCCCAGATTCTTTAGACTGATCAAGCTCTTGTTCATCTTTGGACTCATCGTCACTTGGTACCTCAACAGCAGTTGATTCTGCAGATGACGGTTGTGATTCTTCCTGTGAAAGTTCTTCTTGCTCTTCTACAGAAAGTTTCTTCGGTTCACTTGTAAGATTAATTTTTTTATTTTCTTTCGCAGTTGCAAGGTCGCTGTTATCTTCTGGTTTCTGATTTTCAGGTTCTTTTTGTTCAACCACGGTGATCTTTCTCTTGCGTCTAATTCTTTTGTTGGAAATTTTTCCTTTAGCATCAACTTCAACAAAGTCATCCTCTATGTCATCCAAAAGAGGAACGGATTTTTTACCTTTTAAAAATGCTTTTACAATTGTTGTTGTGATCAGCTTAGCAGTACTTCTTGAATCGTCATTGGATGGAATAATATAGTCAATATCCTCCGGCGAAGAGTTGGAATCGACAATGCTTATGATTGGTATCGCCAATGCCTTGGCTTCCTGAACGGCATTTCTCTCATAATTCACATCAATGATGAAAATTGCGTCTGGTAATTTCTTCATATTTCTTATACCGCCTAAGCCTCTGTCTAACTTTTCAAAGTTTCTCCTCAAGGTAAGTATTTCTTTTTTACTTAAATTTTCCGTATTTTCAGCCTTCAATGATTGTTCTAGATCTTCAAGTTTCTTTATTGATTGTGATATGGTTTCATTATTAGTCAGCGTACCCCCTAACCATCTGTTTGAGACGTAGGGCATATTGCAGTCTAAACCTGCATTTTTAATCTCATCCTTAACTGCAAGTTTGGTGCCAACAAATAAGATAGTCCCTGATTCTGCCCCGATATTTTCAACAAAGGCACAGGCTTCAGAGAACAGAGGCATGGTTTTTTCTAGGTTAATGATGTGAATCCCGTTGCGCTTACCATAAATATATGGAGCCATTTTTGGATTCCAATACCTCGTTTTGTGACCGAAGTGGGCGCCAGCTTCAAGCATCTGACGTAACGTAATATTTTCCATTTTTTTCCTTTTTGGGTTTAAACTCCCATAAATCCCATATGAAACTTTCCAAAATTACTCGTAAGCACCCATCATATGTGTCGATTTATGTTCGAATTTTGTGCAAAATTGCCGAGGTTTTATAACATAATAATTCTAAAGCGACAATAAGACTGACAAAAAAACTTATCTCCTATGATGATTGATATTAAAAACGAAGATGATCAGGAAAAAATGCGAATTGCTGGAAAGTTAGCTTCACAGGTTCTGGATATGATTTCAAATTATGTTGCACCGGGTATAACTACTGGAGAACTGGATCGGATTTGCCATGATTATATTGTTAATGAACAGAATGCGATTCCTGCAAACCTAAATTACAAAGGTTTTCCTGCCACCATCTGTACTTCAGTAAATCATGTTGTCTGCCATGGAATTCCAGGTAATAAAAAATTGAAACATGGCGATATCATTAACATAGATGTTACCGTTATCAAAAATGAGTTTCATGGAGATACCAGCAGAATGTACCAGGTTGGAAAGTCTACTACCCAGGGTGAACGTATTTCAAAAATAACTTATGAATCATTGTGGCAAGGCATAAAAGCAGTGAAACCGGGAAATCACTTAGGAGACATTGGGTATGCAATACAAAATCATGCAGAAAAACATGGTTATGCCATCGTAAAAGAATATTGTGGCCATGGAATTGGTAAAATTTATCACGACCATCCACAAATTCTCCATTATGGAACTCCCGGTCACGGGATTGAAATAAAAGAAGGAATGACCTTTACCATTGAACCGATGGTCAATGCTGGCGGAGCATCAGTGAGGGTATTGCCAGACCAATGGACTGTCGTTACTAGGGATCATTCGCTTTCAGCGCAATGGGAGCATACAATTTTGGTGACCAAAAGTGGCTACGAAGTATTGACTCTTGCGCCCAGCGAAAACACTTACTGAATCATGTTGTGAAAAATTAGAGCAAAATCTTCACAAAACAATTGCTCAACAGTAATAATTAACTCTGCTCAATTATAGCGCCCTTGATGGATGGTCCAAACTCCATAGCTGCCTAGAAAAATTAACCAAATAATGACCCAAGCCGGCATGCTCAAAAAAGCGAAAGACCAACTGATTTCAGCGCATTCACCAGAACCACTAAAGACCATTTGGAAAACTTCACTCAATGGAAAATTAGCCATCATAAAATCAAGACCAGGCCCACACCCTGGAACCTTATCTGGGGGTAGATTTTGAAGCCAGACATGTCTAGCTGCTATCCCTACTCCCGCTGAGCTTATAATCGTCAAAAGTAGTGAAGCGAAGAATTTTGACTGCTTTGTTTGGGGATGTTTCAAAGCCATGAATAAAAAAGACAGACCTAATGCAATTACTGCCACTCTTTGTAATATACACAAGGGGCATGGCTCTAAACCTAGGACATATTGTGTGTATAGTGCGTAAGCTATAAGCAAAACAGAGCAAAGGAATCCCGTTAATAATAAATTTCTCCTTGTTATGCGCATCATCAATCTGCAACTTGATCCCTAAGGTAATTGGGTAAAGCCTCAAACGATTCTACCCCTTTACCTGATTTAAAATCCCTAATAGCTAGTTTTATCATAGTTTTTGCATCAGGCAATATTTCTTGGGCTTGTTCGACAACTTCAACAGAGCATTGTTTCTTCAAATTTGTATATTCTTTCCAACCTTTGCCAACACCATAAAAATTTGTTCCAGAGAAATGAAATGCATCAACGTCAATTAGGCAATCTGAAATCGTTGATGCTACTAAACCATCTTCGGATTTCTGATAACACCCAAAATAAATCTGTTTTCTTCCTGCGTCCATTACCACGGCTATTTTATCTAAGGAATAGGTTTCCGAAGCAACTTGCGCAATGGTTGCAAGACTGGAAATGCTGCAAACAGGTGTTTGCTGCGAATAGGAAATTGCTTGTGTTGCAGCCGCTGCAATTCTTAACCCAGTGAAACGGCCAGGTCCTGAGCCATAAGCTATAAAATCCAAATCTTTTAATTCCAATCTTGAATCGGTCAATATGTTATTGATATGTATGTAAATATTTTGCGCATGATCGATGCAATTCTCTTGGTTAAACTCAAACAACTCTCCGTCATTCATGGCGGCAAGTGTAAACCTGTCGGTTGAGGTATCAATGGCAATACATTTAGTCATATACAGCTGTGTTGATGGGATGCAAGAAGAAACAATAAATTAATGCCCCAATAATAAACATAGATATAATAAACTTCCCCTGCGACTAGAGTAAATTATATGAATACAACCAATAAAGACTTGCAAAATTGGGTTGATCAAGTAGCAAAACTAACCAATCCAACGGCAGTACATTGGTGTGATGGAAGCAACCAAGAGTATCAAAACTTCATTGCTCAAATGCTTGAGTCTGGGGATTTACTGAAACTCAATCATGAAACTTTCCCAAACTGTTATCTGCATCGATCGGATCAGACAGATGTCGCTAGAGTTGAACATTTAACATTTATATGCACTTCCAAGCAGGAGGATGCGGGACCAAACAACAATTGGATGGACCCAGATGAGGCACACAGCAAACTGGATACGTTGTTCAAAAACTGTATGTCGGGTAGGACGATGTACATTATTCCATATTGTATGGGGCCGATAGATTCAGTTTATTCGCGCTGTGGAGTAGAAATTACGGATAGCCCATATGTGGTGGCAAACATGTTCCTGATGACCCGAATGGGAACAAAAGCCCTGCAAAGAATAGAGACAGAAAATAAGTTTGTTAAAGGAATGCATTCAATCGGAGACCTGAATCCAGAGAAACGTTTTATCATGCACTTCCCAGAAGAACTAACCATAAGAAGCATCGGTTCAGGTTATGGTGGCAATGCCCTTTTGGGGAAAAAATGTCATGCCTTAAGAATAGCTAGTTGGCAAGCCTTAAAGGAGAAATGGCTCGCCGAGCACATGTTAATAGTTGAAATTGAAAATCCAGAAGGAGATAAGTTTTACATTACTGCTGCTTTCCCATCGGCCTGTGGAAAAACAAACCTTGCTATGCTGATACCCCCAGATACTTATCCAGGGTGGAAAGTCAGAACCATTGGTGATGACATTGCCTGGCTGCATATGGACAACAGTGGTCGATTCTGGGCAATTAATCCAGAAGCAGGATATTTTGGGGTGGTCCCAGGCACCAACCAAGATACCAATCAAAATGCTTATGAGACCCTCAAAAGAGATGCGATTTATACCAACGTCGGCATAACCGACAACAACGAACCCTGGTGGGAAGGAAAATTGGAAGGCAACCCAATCAAAGACTGGAAAGGCGATGATTATTCTTCTGACTCCAATCAAGACTGCGCCCACCCCAATTCCAGATTTACCGTTTCTGCCAAAAATAACCCAGGATACTCAGAGTTAGCAGACTCGCCTTCGGGTGTACCCATTTGTGCCATTATCTTTGGTGGCAGAAGAAGTGAGTTAGCACCTTTGGTTTATGAAGCCAAAGATTGGAATCATGGTGTTTTGGTCGGAGCCAGCGTGGGTTCGGAAACAACTGCAGCTGCAACCGGAAATGTGGGTATAGTCAGAAGAGACCCGATGGCGATGAAGCCTTTCTGTGGTTATAATTTTGCAGATTATTGGCGCCACTGGCTGAGTTTCTCGGAGCAATCACAAAATTTACCTAAAATTTTCCACGTCAACTGGTTTAGAAAAAACGATCAAGGCTTTCTCTGGCCTGGTTTTGGAGAAAATCTTCGGGTCTTGGATTGGATTATTCAACGCTGCCAGAACAAAATTGACGCCAAGGAAACACCAATCGGTTATGTGCCTATTAAAGGAGATATTGATACCTCAGGATTGGATATTACCGATGAGAATTTGGATGCACTGTTCACCATTGATCCGGATCAATGGCTGGCTGAAATGAATGAAATTAAAGAATATTTCAATGAATTTGGGGAACGACTCCCGAAGCAACTACTCAATGAGCATGCAAAAGTCGTGGATTCCCTGAGCAAGAAGTAGATTCAGCACAAACTTTCTTCATAACGCTCAACATAACAAAGCAATTCATCCAAAAATCCAATGGCACTGTTGGATTTGTGCTGGTTGAGACCGATGAGATTTCTCCACTCTTTGGCGCCTCTCAACCCTCTGAACAGTTGAGCCATATGCCTGGTCATCAAGTGCAGGTTAATGCCATCTCCTATTTGGTTTTTGGTGTAGTCAATCATTTCCTTGATTATATGAAATTGCGTGGAATGATTGATTGACTTGCCTTCTGTCATGAAAAAGTGCTGCTGGATCTCTGCAAGAAACAAGGGGTCCTTGTAAGCTTTTCGCCCAATCATTACTCCGTCTAAATGCAGTAAATGTTGTTCAATTTGTTCAATGGAGCTGATTTCCCCATTGATGATGATCCTTAGATTATTAAAGTCATCTTTAAGTTGATAAACTTTGTCATAGTCGATCGGTGGAATGGTTCTGTTTTGTTTTGGATTCAACCCCTGCAAAAATGCTTTTCTGGCATGAATGATAAAGACTTGGCAACTTGCTTCAGACGTTTCAGCTACAAAATCGTACAAGAAATGATAATCGTCCTTGTCATCAACACCAATTCTGGTTTTGATGGATAATGGCAGATCCACCGTGTCACTAATAGCACGGACGCAATTGGAAACAAGCGAAGGGTCTTGCATCAATGCAGCACCCATTTTACAGTTCTGGACACGCAGACTCGGGCATCCTACGTTGATGTTAATTTCATTGTAATTGTATTTGGAAATTATTTTAGCTGCTTCAGCCATAATGGACGGATCATTGCCTGCAATTTGGATGCCAACAGCTTTTCGGTGATGGTTTTCTTGATGCAAAAATTTCTCAGAAGCACAGACGATGGCATCTGCATGAATCATTGGAGTGTAGAGTTTAAGATCAGGCGCCAACAAATCTACTAAATACCTAAAATGCCTATCTGTTTGGCCCATCATTGGAGCCACAGAGATTTGCTTTGTTGTCTCTAAATTCATGTCCAATAATATAAAAGTACGCTTATATAATGGTATCCCCAAGGGGATTCGAACCCCTGTTGCCGCCGTGAAAGGGCGGTGTCCTAGGCCTCTAGACGATGGGGACCCATCAAAATGCTAATTTCTTGCACTGCTGCCTTATTAGAACATGCAGTATATTGAAAAAGAACATTCAATCCAATGTTAAAACTTCGGTGTCGCCTAGATTCAAATCCCTAATACCCTGCTCGATGTGAGCTAAGTCTCCAATTATTACCCAAGTCCATTCTGCAGGCTTTATGTATGCCTGAGCAGTGGCATTAACATCGACGATTTCAACCGCTCGGTATTTTTGTGGCAGGGTTTCCAGAAAATCATCAGGACGATTGAATTTTACTATACTTCCAAGACCTGACATTAATGCTCCAAAGGTTTCGAATTCTCCTATCAGGGCCAAAGACCGTCCTTTGACTATCTTCTCTAGCTCAGTTTCTTCAGCAGGTCGATCCGAAAGGTACTCGTTGTATTCACGAATGATTTCCTGAATTGACTGAATTGTTTTGTCTGTTTGAACTGGAGCCGTTACGAGCATCGGTCTTGGTCCTTTGTATGCAGACAACCGGCTGCGGGCTCCATAAGACCAGCCCTTGTCTTCGCGTAAGTTCATATTAATCCTTGCGGTAAAAGAACCTCCCATGACTGCATTCATGAAACCAATATCAATTTCGTCCTCGGTACCAATTCCTGGCATTAATTGCCCGGCAACAATGAGAGATTGGATTGCCCCTGGTTTGTCAATCAGGAAGACCTTGCGGTCCCTGGATGCAGTGGATACCGAATAATCGAGGTCAGAGTCTCGATAGGATGGATGATCTTTCCAATCCCCTAATTCGGCTTCAAGTTCTGGCAACAAGTCTTCAAGTGTCGTGTCCCCAACCACAAGAAGGGTTGCATTGCTTGGATTGATATAACTTTGTTGATAAGTTATTAAGTCCTCTCGTGTGATCCTCCATTGTATTGACTCCCTTGTTCCATCTCCATTGAAAGGTTTAGCGTAAGGGTGATTGGCCCCATAGAGAATTCCAGGAATAACATGAGAGGCTATCCCATTTGGGTTCAGTAAAGTCTGATCTAAGGCTGCGAGCCATCTTATTTTCTTTCGATCAATCTCTTTCTGTTCAAAAGCTGGTTCAGTGATGACTTCATTAAAAATTTTTAACGACGGTATAAAGTTGGATTTTAACGCTGATAAATTAACACTTGAAGAATCCAATCCAGTATTGGTATACAAATCAGTGCCGAGCTCTTCCAACTTTTCACTGAGCTTCAACGCATCATACTTCTTAGTGCCTTCCGTCAACATCGACATGGAAAAACTTGCGAGACCTGACTGATCGCTTGGGTCTGTTGCATGCCCATTTTTCATCTGTAACGAAAGATTAATCATCGGTACATCGTGCCGTTCTGCCAAAACGACCTCTAAACCATTGCTTAACGTTGCTCTTTGTATGTCAGGTAAGTCCAATTGAGGAAAATCTTCAGGGTATGGAAGTTGGGTTCGATCAACTTTGGTTTCAACCAAAGAGGATTGATCCTCAGGCATCACCGTTAATACGTATTCTCCATCCGATAACCATGTTGCTGCGGTATTTCTAAGCTCCATTGCGGTGGCATTAAAAATTGTTTCTAGAAGGGTTTTGTACGCGTGAGGATTGCCCAAATAAACCTCGCCGTTGGCCAGAATATCCGATTTTCCACCAAAACCACCTACCCTTTGCAAACCCTTGACCCACGCGGCCTGAAGCGAGGTTTTGGCGTTCCGCAGGCGCTTGCTATTGGGGCCACGCTTGATGAAATCTTGAACCACCTTATTAATACCATGCTCCAGCTCTTCAAGGCTTCTTCCTTTGGCTAAATCAGCGTAAATCCAGAATTGTCCAGCGATTTCTCTGCCGTAATAAAAAGCTTCAACACTGGTTGCCAATTGCTCTTGGTAAACTAACTTCTGATACAAATAGGAATTTTTTCCACCCGATAACAAGGATGCAATCAATTCCAGTTGTGCATGATCTTGGGTACCAATTTCAGCCGTGTTCCAGGTTTTATAAATCCTTGTATTGGGCACGCGATCATACATTATCTCTCGCTTTTGCCCACTCCTCTTGGCGACCCATTTCTTTTTCTTGATTGGGCTGGGTCCTGCTGGGATATCTCCAAAATATTTAGTGACAAGTTTTTTTGCGGTTTCCAGATTAATATCACCAGCCAAAGCAATCACTGCGTTGTTGGGCCCATAGTATGTCTTAAACCATTTATGCACATCGTCCAGTGTTGCTGCACTGAGATCCTCCATCGATCCTATGGTGGTCCATGAATACGGATGGCCTTCGGGAAATGTTGCTTTTGCTGCCTGGAGAAAAACCTTTCCATAGGGCCTGTTTTCACCCTGTCGCTTTTCATTTTGGACGACACCGGTTTGATTATCGAGTTTGTCTTGATCAACCACGCCAAGAAGATGGCCCATCCTGTCAGATTCCATCCACAAGGCAAGATCGAGAGCGGGTGTTGGAACATTCTCAAAATAATTGGTTCTGTCGTTGTTGGTTGTTCCATTCATGTCGGTAGCACCGACCTGCTGAAAAGGACCAAAATATTCATCGTTGTAATTTTCTGTGCCGTTAAACATCAAATGTTCAAACAAATGAGCAAAACCTGTTTTTCCAGCCTCCTCATCCTTGGATCCTACGTGATACCAAACATTGACAGCAACGATGGGTATTTTATGGTCTTCATGCACCAGCACTCGCAGACCATTGGGTAAAGTGAATTTTTCATACTTGATGTCAGGAATATCTTCCAAAGCATTTGCTGTCAGGGAAAAACTTAAAACACACGCGAGAAGTAAATGTTTTTTCAATATAATCATGGTATCTATCTAGCCTTTTTTTGAATAAGATCGAATGATAGCGGATTTAAGAGAATTTGATAAATAAATTAACGAGAAACTTATGAGATTTAATGGATATAAACTTGCCCTGTTCGTTTTGATGATGAGCCCTACTTTTAATTCTTTTTATGCATCCGATGTTGAGAGCTTTTCCTCAAAAGTTGATGCTATTTTCAAAGAAACCAATACAAACAACAGGCCGGGATGTGCAGTCGGTGTTATCAAAGACAACCAATACATACACAACGCCGGGTACGGAATGGCTAATCTTGAACACGGTATTAAAATTACCCCCGATTCAATATTCCGGATAGCCTCTGTCAGCAAGCAATTTACCGCCATGGCTATTGCCCTATTGGAAGAAAAAAATCTCCTTTCATTTGATGATCAAATGGATAAACACATCCCAAACCTCATTGATTACCAAGAAAAAGTCACCATCAGGCACATGATTCATCATTTCAGCGGTCTCGGTGATTACGAGGTCAGTAGCTATCCAAATCGCTTTAAGAACGCTGTTGGTGAAGAATTTAGATGGGGTAACGAAGATTACATGAGCAACAATGAATTTTATGCAATGATCAAAACATTACCACTCATCATGGAGCCTGAAACCAAATTTCACTACAGCAATACTGGATACGCTCTCCTTTCACTGGTCGCTGAGAATGCAAGCGGTATGAGTTTGCGAGAATTTTCTAAAAAAGAAATCTTTGAGCCTCTCGGCATGGATGATTCCTTTTTCAACGATAACGTCAACCTCATCGTAAAAAATAGGGCTGACGGTTACTCCCCGATAAAAAAATATCCGGGTAAATACGAAATCAATATGACCAATCTCAGCTGGGTAGGCGACGGTGGTGTCTACACTTCCATTAACGATTTTATTAAATGGGATCAAAATTTTTACGACAATAAACTGGGTACAGCAACACCATCGCTGATTAAAACGATGGAGCAAACTTTTTTAGAGACAAAAGTCAAAAAAAGAAACCAAACACTTTCAAGCGAGCCGCTTAGAGAACAAGAAGGCCAACACACCTATGCATTCGCCCAAAATCTTGCCTACTACAACGGATACAAAAGATGGTCACACTCCGGCTCATGGGTTGCTTACACTACCCATTACACCAGATTCCCTGAGATACGTTTCTCTGTCGTGGTGTTTTGCAATACCGAGGAGATTGGTGCAACAGCTGTGTCTGATGAAATCATTGATCTTTATTTTCAAGAAAATAAAGACCTCTAATCAAAACGCATTTTTTCCTGTCAGGTGTTTGCCAACGACCAGTTGGTGAATGGTTTCAGTGCCTTCGTAGGTAATCACGCTCTCCAAATTGAGCATGTGGCGTATTGGTACATATTCCGCACTGATTCCTGAAGCACCGAGCATGTCTCTGCAATCTCTGGCAATATCAAGAGCCATTCTGGTGTTGTTCCATTTTGCAACCGAGACTTGTGTTGGATTCATTTTCCCCTCATCTTTGAGCTGTCCCAATCTCCATGCAATGAGACTGGCAGCGACAAGTCTCCTCTGCATATCGGCAAGTCGTATTTGGATGACCTGATTTTCGGAGAGTGAGCGACCAAATAAAACTCGGGTATCAGTATAATCCAAAAGCTGCTGTAAACAGGCTTCAGCCGCTCCGGTAACCCCCCAAGCAATCCCATACCTTGCTTGAGTCAGGCAACTTAAAGGCCCTTTCAGACCAACGCTGCCTGGTAGAATGTTCTCTTTGGGAACCCTAACATTATCAAAAAAGAGTTCGGAGGTTACGGATGCTCTGAGGGAAAACTTGTTCTCAATTTTATGGGCAGTAAAACCCTTGCTGTCTGTTTCAATAAGAAAACCTTTGATTCCATCTTCGGTCATTGCCCAGACCAAAGCTAAATCGGCTATTGAGCCGTTGGTGGTCCACATTTTAGAACCGTTAATGATCCAGTCATCGCCATCTTGTTTGGCATGAGTTTTCATGTTCATGGGATCTGATCCGCCCTGTGATTCAGTTAACCCAAAACAACCAATTGCTTCCGCTTTTGCTAATTTAGGCAACCAATGATCTTTCTGCTCATTACTTCCATATTGAAAAATAGGAAACATAACCAGACTGCTTTGAACCGAGACAAAACTTCTAAGTCCACTGTCCCCTCTTTCCAATTCTTTGCAAATCAAGCCAAAACTTATGGCATTCATCCCTGCGCATCCATAACCTTCAATAGAACTACCAAGAATTCCCAGTGCTGCGATCTCTGGAACTAATTCGGCTGGAAAACGATGATTTTCAAAACATTCTTGAATAATTGGGAGTACTTTGTCATTGACAAATCGACCCACATTGTCCTGCACCAACTGCTCTTCTTCAGTTAAGACAGAATTTATGTCAAACAAATCTAGGTTCATGACCAGTGGTTGGTCTTGGGTTAAATGATTTTATGTTTTCCTCTGAGAATCTCAGAAAACATAACCCAGTCTCCAATAGCGCTATAAAAGGGATATTTAAAAGTGGCGGGTTTGTTCTTTTCAATGAAGAAATGGCCAAACCATGCCCATCCATACCCGGCAATCAATGCGTAAGCCAAAAACTTAAATTCACCGGTAACAAAAAGATTGGCAATGAAGTAAAGAAAAAACCAACTGCCAATAAAATGGGTTAATTTGGTGTATTTGTTCTTGTGTTCATCGATGTAGAACGGATAAAACTCTTTAAAATTTGCAAATTCTTTGTTCATAATTCTACCATCCTAGCACATCATCTTGCCCTTAGCCTTTCTGCGGCTTCAATAAGAAGAGCTTCGGTTGTCTCCCAATTCATACAAGCATCGGTAAGAGAAACCCCGTATTTCAATTCAGACAAATCTTCAGGTATTTGTTGATTGCCCTCCTCAATATTGCTTTCTAACATAAATCCGATAATGGAATGATTGTAATCAAGTACTTGATCAATGCTGCTATGAGCAACCATGGGTTGTAAGTTAAAATCCTTAAATGATTTGATTAACTTTGAATTAGTGAATCTTTTGGAATTTCCGTGACTGCAATCGATCATGATTCTCAGAGGTAAACCTGCTTCTTTTAGTTTTTTTTCACACAATGCAACGCTCTTTTTGTCGAAGTTGGGCTCTGGACCTCCTCGTAGAACCACATGGCTGTATCGATTGCCTTTGGTCTTATAAACGGTGGTTTGTCCGAGGTCGTTCAAACCTAGAAAGTGATGTGAATTTTGGGCTGATTTAATTGCGTTGATGGCAACCGATAGGGAACCATCCGTCCCATTTTTAAAACCGACAGGAGTGGACAATCCACTGGCTATTTCTCTGTGGGTTTGCGATTCCGCAGTCCTCGCCCCAATAGCAGTCCAACTGATTAGATCACCCAAATACTGAGGCATAATTGGATCCAGAGCTTCGGTTGCTACGGGTAGACCAATTTCATTTAAATGGATCAACAGTGAACGAGCCATATGAACGCCTTTATCTATTTGGAAGGTGTCATCAATATTGGGGTCATTGATCATACCTTTCCAACCAACTGTTGTTCTTGGTTTTTCAAAATAAACGCGCATCAAAATATGAAACACATCGGATAAATCATCGGCTAAATTCTTCAAGCGGCTGGCATAATCCTTTGCTGCATCTATATCATGTATCGAACACGGACCTACGACCACAATCAGGCGTTTATCCTTTCGATCGAGTATTGAGACCAAAGCATTACGACTGTTGAAAACAGTTTCTCTGGCTGATTGCGTCAACGGTAAAATTGCCTTTATTGTTTTCGGGGAAGGCAAAGTCTCCTTCGCAATAACATTAATATTGTGTATTTGGTTAGCCATATTTCAGTCGATAAAACTTTTTTCGTTTTCTGGAATTGTCATTTTATAGAAAACCAATTTGTTACCGTCTAAATCACGGATATAAGCTCCATAAAAAGTAGGTATTCTCTCCCCTGGGGGGCCCTCATCAGTTGCTCCAAGTTCCATGGCCTTAGCATATATGGTATCCACCTGTTGCCTAGAATCGACCGGTATTGCAACCATGTTCCCATTACCTACAGAAGCTTCCTTCTCATCATAAGGTTTGGCTATGGCAAATGATGAAGCGCCATCCTTGACCGTCCAAAAAACGATTCTCTCGTTGGCAAAAAAAGCACGCGCTCCTAGTTCTCCAAATAAATTATCGTAGAATTGCTTTGCCCTTTCCAAGTCATTGGTTCCAACTGTTACGTATCCTATCATTTTACCTTTCATTGCTACTTCCTTAATTTATATTTGTTTAATTGTATCCCAATAAATTGATGCAACGATTTTCTGTTTCATTCAATCTCTTCCCATGGATAATGATACTTGGTATAGGGTTATTTGTTTCATTAGGTTCTTATACATTTAGCAGAACCCCAATAATTGTAACCGAGTATCTTTGGTGTTCCTGGCAAATACATGGTTTCCAATTGAGAGATGGAGAATCCTGCCGATTCAATAAGATATGGTATATTCCGATTAACATTGCACCCTCCTGCTATCTTTTTCCAATAAGGGTTAATCCTTTCCTGCCACTTCAGCGTATTCTCATCTGGAGCCATGCCATGTTCACAAAATATCATAACTCCCTCAGGTTTTATGACTCTCTTTATTTCTTGTATTGCTTCCTCAACTTCAGGAATGGAACACAAGGTATAGGTGATAAGAACAGTATCTACAGAATCATTTAAAAGGGGTATCTCCTCCGCCCCATTAAGTAAAAACTCCACATTCAAATCCAATTTTGAGGCAACTTTTTTTGCCATTTCATGGAGTTCTTCAGACGGATCAAGTCCCCATATTTTTTTGACCTTAGAAGTCTCATAATAGGGAAGATTGAGCCCTGAGCCTATTCCAACTTCTAGGATATCGCCTTGAGCTAGGGGAACAACTTTCTGACGTTGATACCGAATAGGTTTTAACCCACAAGTACAATTTAATAGTTTAGGAAGAATGTATCGATCGTAAAGTTTCATCTCTCTACCTTTTTTATTGTTATTCTCATCAATGAGGCTGTTGAACCAATCCAGCCCATTACACACAGAAACACAAGCCACTCTAGAATCGGTAAAGCCCATATTTCTGGTCGATTTTTTAAAATCTCACTAATCACTTGTGCATCTTCAAGGGGGGCCGGGAGAAACCATACGAACACAGCAAAAGCTAACATTGTTATACCACTTGTTAATGCAGTAACTTTAGGTAACCGTGGTTGGTGACTGCATATAACATATAAGCCATAAGCAAGAGCCACCAGCAACCCCCCGTAGAAAAAAGTGTTTGCTACTCTGATATGAATTGCCAATTGATTCATAGGGAATACTCCTACAAGGGTCACAGATATAACTGTTACCAAGCCAATTACTCCTAAACCTACCCCCCAGCTCCCGCCTATATGGATAGCTAATCCTAGCATGAAGAAAGAAGTGAGCAAGCCGCCTAGGATTAACCCTCCATTGAATATATGTGCAAGAGGGGATACACCTATTTCACCTAACTCTGAAATAAAATGATTGAGAAAACTGTAAGTTTCATTCTGCTTTCCCACGTAAGATGCTGCTGCTATCAATACACTTAAAAGAATAATACATATACCTGCTTGGCCTATATACGAACTGGCAAATATAAGTTTTTTAATCTGCATACATATCCTGGGGTTAAACGCAATAAATAGGAATCAAGTGTTATCTGTTGCTCGTCATTTCGTTGACTAGTTCTTCAACTATAAACAATGGGGGTTCTCCATGATCGAGTACAACGGAGTGAAAATCCCTTATATCAAAGCTCTCACCTAATTCCTGTTTAGCCCTTTCTCTTAATTCCAAAATCTTAAGCATGCCAACTTTATAACTGCAAGCCTGTCCAGGCCATACGATGTATCTCTCTATTTCTACAGTCACTTCCGTATCTGACATACCGGTTATTTTCTTCATATAATCCATAGCTTCTTCTCGCGTCCAACGCTTGAAGTGTATCCCGGTATCAACAACAAGTCTGACAGCCCTAAATAATTCACTCTGCAGGACCCCTAATTCATCGTAAGGATTATCGGCAAGGCCAATTTCTAAAGACAGTCTTTCGGCGTACAGCGCCCAGCCTTCACCGAATGCTGACGTGTAGTATCCAAATCTTCTGTACAAGGAAAGATCATCGTTTTCTAAGTTGAGGGCATTTTGCAAATGATGTCCTGGTATAGCTTCGTGAAAAGCCAAGGCACGCATACTGTAGGTTGGAGTTTGTTTAATATCATAGAGATTTGCATAAAAAACTCCCGGCCTACTTCCATCCAATGCTGGGGACATGTAATAGCCTCCAGCTTGATTTTGTTCTGAGTATTCTGGAACAGCCCTGACTTCCACTTTGGACTCAGGCATTTTATGAAAACTGCTCTCTGCTGCACTCCACGTTTCTTCAACAATATCAGCATAATCTTTTACCACCACTTGCTTCCTATCCGGAGTATCTGCGTATAAAAATTTAGGATCAGCATTGAGTTCGTTCATCAACTGACCGACATTTAAATTATTTCCATACCCCAACTGGCCAAGGATTTCTTGCATCCGTTTGGTAATCCTTTGTACTTCACTAAGACCAATATTATGAATTTCCTCAGCAGAGTAATTGGTCGTTGTATAAACCTTTAGTCTGAGAGCATAAAAATCGTCTCCATTTGGCAGAGACCATACCCCATGATGCAGGTTTGCATGAGGCAAGGTTGCATACATGAATCCCAGCAAAAGACTAAATCCAGGTTTAACACTGTCTTCTATGGCTAAATCCAGCTTTGAGACTAAATCTTTCGAGGTTTCTGTATCTAATTCCAATTGCTTAATTTTTCTTACAAAAACCTCCCTTAGGGGGTTTTCTTCTTTTTCATAATTCAGAAACTCAGTTAGTTGTCTAATAACGTGGTCAAATACGAACTTTGGTGGGTAAATGCCTTCTTCTCGTTGTGCATCCAGAACTTCCAGAGTTGCTTTAAAAGAATCGTCAAATAAATTGAGTCTATCAATGTAGGCCTTGGCTTCCTTAACACTCCTGATTGGATGAATATCGGTCATGAATTCAACCAGGTTTAAATGAATGCCTCCTATTTGGTTTAAAGGATAGCTGTGATAGGGAAATTTTTCTGCTTCTTCAATGGTATTATTCAGGTCAAATACAGCAATCTTCTTGGTTATCTTTTGCTGTTTTGTAAGTGAGGTGTCGTTGAAAGCTAGCACCATTGATTTCGCTTTTTTAGCCTCAATCAGATCTTCCTCCAAATCCTCCAATCCGGTAATGGAAATTTTAGATTGATGGTGTGTAATCCAATTAAATCTATCAACTATTCCCATATAGGTTAGAGCTTCAGGTGAGTCCAAGAATTCCAAAACAACTTCTTTTCCAAGGTAATGGTCTAAGGATAAGGGTTTCATAAAAAATAAATTTCCTAAATACAGCATTCCAAGAGCCAGTACTACAGCAATCGAATAGCCAACCCATTTAAAAAATTTTCTCATGCCGTATTTATAACAGATTTATGGATTATTCCAAACTCCCAGAAATCTGGAGCCAGTCGGGTTTAATGGGAACTGTTTTTTGTTGCTGTTCACTTATGTGAAGTATCATTCAAATAGGCGTATTCAACACATTTGTCTGCTTTGAGTGGGATGCTGGTATTCCTAGCAAAAATACTTGAACCAGAATAACAAGTTGCTCTAACCAGAAGAAGTACATTCTCCGCATCTGCATATTGTGCTTGGGCAACTGGTACATAAATCTTTCCTATGATCAGTACTAAACATAAGGCAATGATGCCAAGTAAAAAATTTTTCATAGCGTTCTCCTAAAATATTGATTAGTTAAATCTACTCCAACCCCTCTAGAGCCTCAAGTTTTAGGGAATAGATGTGGTTCAATGAGAAGAGGATGTCGAGTTATTCGACTGTTAATACGAAACGGCCATCCGTCGCTGAACTGAGAATGTTTGGTTTAAGAAATGCCCAGGCGGACTCCGCGTCACGAGTGTGTGCATCCATAAACGCCAGTGATGCAGCGTTAAAGATTGCAAGTCCATCATAATCCGGCGCCTTATCAACATCACGGTGTATCAGTCCGCCAAAATAGTGATCGCCGCGTTCGATCAATAGCAGATATTTATCACCGGTCGACTCGTCAGGAAGGGTTAGAATCTCGTTCTGATACTCAGCTTCTCGGCGACCATCGCCCATCAGACCGTAATCCTCTGACCCTGTTGACAGAAAAGTCGGAGCCGAACCTCCCTTCCAGGTGTCATCCGGCATCATAGCCATCTTGCCAGGATCACTTAACATGACTGCAGCCATGAAGCGGTCTTCACTGCTTTCGGTTACGTAATTGTTGGTCGGGTTTCGCATTCGCTGCCCGGTATTGACCAACACCACTTGAGTGCCGATGGAGTGGCCGGCAGCAATGATCTGGTGACGATTCAACTTGCCCTTTAAGCCCGGATTCTGCCCCTCGATTGCGTCGAGGTTATCGAGGATAAACGACATGTCTGAGATTCGGGTGTGAATAATACGAATCATGTCTTCAGTCTTACTCGGAATAATACCGTAGTTGGCGTCTAGGTGATTCGGGAGGATGACTACATAACCACGTTCGGCCCAAAACTCAACAACCAGGTTGTATTTGTCACCCGAGGAAAATGTACCGTGCGAAAAGACGATGATCGGGTACGGTCCACCCTGATCTGGGTAAACAATCCGTAATGACATTTCTCTGTTATCTACTGGAACTGCCAATGTTGCTCTTCCATCCTTCGTAATCGATAGGGGTCCGATTACTCCGTCGTAAAAAGTCTGAGCATTGCCAACACCGATTAAGGACGCCGCAATCAGGGTTGAAAAAAGAACTATTACTTTCTGCATTAAAGCCATTAAATATAAATTGGAACCGCCTAATCTCCTGCTTTAATTCCTGTAGTCCAAAGGCGGTTTTCGATCTCCTAACAACGGTACATAGTTAAAGCCCTCACCTACTCTGTTTTCCAATTCTTGTTTTGCTTTGGATGCAATGGAAGGATCAAGATAAATTTCTACAGCCGTTTCTGATAAAATCTCCACAGCTAGTTTTGTACCCTTCAAACCTATAGTTGTTCCTCCAGCGGCAACAGCTTGCCAGGAATGAGCTGAAGTTCCAGGAACCCAGGTTGATACGCGTAATCCAGCCGTTGGCACCAACCAACTGACGTCTCCGACATCAGTCGATCCATAGCCATGAGTGGGTTTATAGGATAGAACCTTTTCTTGGTCTCCGAGCTGAGCTGTTGGGCTCAAGAGTGTTTGATAGATGGTATTAGCAAATTTGTTTTCTATAGAAGAATAGGTTATGCCACCTCTTGCAGAAAGCTTCTCATGCATTATTTTTTGTAGAGTGTCATTAGGCATTAACGAGTAATTCCCATGTATAACCTCGAAACTCACGGTTGTTTCAGTCCCCATGGCAGCGCCTTTGGCAGCTTTCACTACCCGATTAAAAAGCTCCTCTACCATCTGTCTTTTGGGGTGCCTTACATAATAGTAAACCTCAGCTTCGTCAGGAACAACATTGGGAGCCAGTCCACCTTTAGTAATTACATAGTGAATTCTAGAATCTTGCGGCATATGTTCTCGCATAAGATTGACCATCATATTCATGGACTCCACTCCATCTAGAGCTGATCTGCCTTTTTCTGGAGCACTGGCAGCATGGGCTGAAATTCCTTTGAAACTAAATTTGGCTGATTTATTTGAATTCGAAGTTCTGGGTCTGGCATGATTCTGACTTGATGGGTGCCAGTGAAGCACTACATCGACGTCGTCAAATAAGCCATCTCTAGCCATGTAAACTTTGCCTGAGCCTCCTTCCTCGGCAGGCGTTCCGTAAAATCGTATGGTTCCTGTTTTTTTGTTACTAGCTAGCCATTCTTTAACCACTACAGATGCCCAGGCAGAACCAGCCCCAAAAAGATGGTGTCCACATGCGTGTCCAGCAATATTATCTTTATATTTTTCTTTAAACGGTGAAGCGGTTTGTGCAAGACCCGGCAGGGCATCAAACTCGCCTAAAATTCCAATAATTGGTGATCCTTCTCCATACTCTGCAATGAATGCTGTAGGAATATTAGCCACATTATCTTCGATTCTAAATCCCTCTTTTGCAAGACTCTCTTTAAGCAAACTCGAGCTTTGATATTCTTGGTATCCAACTTCTGCAATGTCCCAAATTTGCAAAGCAACTTTCTCAAACTGTTGTTGATGAGAGTTAATGCTTCGATCCAAATCAGAATGATCCACAGCCCAACCATTAGAAGTCAAGACAAGGCCAGCGAGTACAATTAGTTGTTTCATCTGATGTTGAATTATATCTCAGTCATTGTTGCTGAACATTTTTTTGTAGAATCGGTACCAGTCACTTTGAAACATTTCTTGGGGATCGTATTTAAGTTTGAACTCTAAAAACATCGGAAATTGCGGATAAGCTTCAAGTAATTGATCTTTCCTAGCCCATCGGTGGTAAGTGAGGAAATAAGAACCATCGTGATTTAATGCCACATCAATCAAAAGTTGAAAATCACTGCGAGCTTTTTCTAATCCCAATTCGGAATGTTCCACACGTAGATTTAACACAATACAGGCGTAGTCCTGTTTTGCCCAAGGGAGAAAAGTTTCTGTATCGGTTTTGATCAACCTGATGGTTCCGTAGATGATATCCAACTGCTGCTCCTCATTTGATAGAGAAAGGTCTGTCATGAAATCATGGATTCTATCCCGGGGAACGTACACCTCACTGATCATTAAAGATCCAAGTTTGTAATCTGGAAGTGTCTTCTTTAAGTAAGCCTCATAATTTTCATCGTAATACCCCAATTGATGGGTATCTGTCCAATAAAGTTGGCCACTGGTACTCAAATAATAATTGGTGTAATCCTCAAAAACTTGGGCTTTATTTGAATGGGCCAATGCTAATAATTCTTTCCATTTATCCGATGAGATCTTTCTTTGTTGTTGAGGTATTGGTGAGTCTAAAGGAACGGGTTTATAAAATGAGTAGACACCTCTTGTTAAGAAGTCCTCTGCTGCCCCATCAGTTTTAAATTGAAGATCACCGTACAAGTATCCGTCGTTAATTCTCTGACTGGTCTTAGCGGCAAAATCAGACAAGTTAATAATCTCTACATGGCGTTTTAACTTTTGCCTAGGAGATAATCTCAGATCAACTTCGGTAATCACCCCAAACAGTCCATACCCACCGATCACAAGTCCGAATAATTCAGCATTTTCTTCCCGACTTACATTAATTTTTTTACCTTCGGCATTTATTATTCTGAAACTTTCAACATCCTGAACCATGGGTTGCAACAACAGACCCCGCCCATGTATATTGGAAGATAATGCACCTCCTATTGACAGCCGGTCTGCCCCGGTTTGTTTTTGGGTAATACCCCATTGTTTTTTGCTGTATTTTTGAGAAGAAATTAGATATTCAATTAGTTCGGGCCACTGGATGCCTGCTTCAACAGTTACAATTCCATTTTTTCTATCGAATTTAAGCACATCATTCATAGCAGACATATTTAAGTGGACCGTACCTGTGCCGTACTGCTGACCTCCCATTGAATGCTGTCCTCCTGAAATGCTGATGGATTTATCATGTTTTTTGGCATGTTTGATCAAACTCAAGACTTCATACGTAGACTTGGGATGGTGAATTGAATCGACTGTTGTGGGATTAAGCTTGGAGTGAAGATCATTCAGAACATTTTGTTGAGATGTACTTTCAGACCAACTCAGCCCAGAAAAGGAAGCTATTAAAAATAGAATGAGTAAATATTTTTTCATTTATTTTGCTGCATAAATAAACTTAAATTTCTCTACCAACACTGGCATATCAGCGGTGCAAGCTCTGTTATGCTTCGATAACAAGCCATTCCAGTACTCTGTGTGTAAAGGAATCCATACATCTAGGTCTCGTACCGGTGGACCATCTAGCAACGTCTCATTAAGACTGATTTCGCCAAATGTTGTTTCATAAACACTTGTTATCTGAACAACAACCTTGGGTATCCCATCATAGGATACAAGAATTATAGGAGTATCGGGCATAGCTTTAGGATGTCCTTCGGCTTCCATAAGCCATGGCAAGCTATAAGTTCCTATTTTCTCGCCAGTTTTTATAAACTCAATAATCAGATCTGTAGTCTCTTCGTCAATACCTATGGACCTAACCTGATGATCTCTTGCAATTTCTGGCACTGCTTTAATGGCTTGCTGCCAAAATGCGTCCAATAATTCCACATCCGGATTTTGTTCAGGACCATCACCAGCTATGGCTATATCACGTTTCATTAATGAGTAATATATCAGATTTTGTTTAATCAAGATTTGGCATTTCAAACCCTAAGCTCTCGAGTTTTTGCACAAGTTCTTGTTGGGTTTCCTGCTCTAAAGAGATAAATGGGGGTCGGACAATCGTCCAATCAGGATCTTTTCTGTAATGTGAGACCACCGATTTCAGTGCAGGAATCATTGGGTAGGCTTCCACTGTATGGCGAACCTGATTTAGCCGCTGTTGTAAATCGTCTGCCCGATTGGATTTCCATTCCTTATAGAGATTGTGTATTGCAGATGGATTGATGTTTACAGTTGCAGAAATACATCCAGATCCCCCTGCTCGCATAGTTTGCAGCAGGAAGGTTTCACTGCCACAAAACACTCTGAAGTCATCCCATTCACGTTCCAGTATGCTTTGCGTGTTTTCCCAATTACCAGAACTGTCCTTAATCCCGGCTATTACACTAGGATACCTAGTGATAAGACGCTCAATCAGTTCTAAGCTAATATTTACCCCTGCAAATCGAGGTATATCATACAGGTAGATTTTAAGTGCATTGTCGCCAACACGCTCAATAGTCTCGGCATAACTTCGAAACAGTCCATCATCGGTGGCATCTGTATAATAAAAAGGAGGCAACATTAACGTGCCTTTGCAGCTTAATTTAACCGCGTGTGAGGTTAGTTGAACGGTTTCTGGAAGGGAACAACAACCGGTTCCAGGCATCAAGAAGGCAGGATCAATTCCAGCTTCAACAAGATCATCAAGTAAAGATATTTTTTCTTCAAGTGCCAGCGAATTTGCCTCACTAGTTGTTCCAAACACTGCAAGAGAGACATTCTGAGATAACAGCCAACGGCATTGTTTTACCAGTCGTTTGGAGTCTGGTTTGAGATCTTTAGTGAATGGGGTGAGTACTGGGCTTAAAACACCGGAAAATTTTTTCATTTAATTGCCATCCATGCAACCCGGTTTCAATGTGACCCAAACTAAGTCAATGGACTCATCTCCGGTATTGCCAGATTCGTGCAGTTCGTTGAGTTCTGTTGCCGTTTCATCCCAACCAATTTCACCTGTTGGGGAATAACTGGTTGTTGCTCCATCACCATATTTTACCGTCCATTCACCGCCCTTGATATGTATATATAGCTGATCTGGTGGATGACGGTGAATACCTTCCCACTGTCCGGGTTGGATTGTGAACCTCTGTACAACGAGTTTGTCATTTTCCAGCAGTAGTTCACCAGGAATATTTGGATAATACTGATGACAGGGATTTGACTGTTCAGCCCACCCATTAGAGCAGAGCAGTAGTCCAGCGATTAAGATTAGTTTTTTCATACCTAAAAACTATATAACACATACTGTTGAACCTCTAATTCTTTATAGTTAGTAGTACGTTATCAGTTAGAATGGATTTGTTTTGAGAGTATTTGCATATATATGTATTTGGTCAACACCTTTTCAAATGGGGTTTTGCCTTTGGGCTTTGGGGATCGTGTTAACTTCAGATGCAACGATACTTTCCCTAACGAATGATATTTTTCTGAGCAACTACCTTCCTGCCCTTTACCAATTTTTAAAACCCTTTAGTTACATTATTTTCCCAGACGTCTTTATGGACTTCATTTGGTCTCTACCTATAGTGATCCACACGTTGGTCAAAGCCGTTGTAAGCACATGGTTAGGTTTTTGGATTCTTAAGAAATTGGATTCTAAAGAAACTACATAGATAACTTTAAAACATAGACCAAGACAAATAAGACGAGAATTACCCCAGTGATGCGCTCATCAAAATACCCACTTGAATTGCAACATTTCATACCTAAAACTCCTTTGTGTTTGTTGTTGTTGCACCTTAGATAGGAACGAACACAAAGATTTCAAGTGCTACGACCTATGATATTTTCTTATATCATTAGCATTGGAGATTATTAGTATCTTTAAAGAGTTATCTATACCTGCCAGTAAGTTTCCTTGCCTATTTCGGGGTTATCTGGAATAGCTCTGACTAAGATTAGTGAAGCCCCTGCAATACATGCTCCTATCAAAAATACAGCACCGTGGTTTTCCATCCAAATTAATCCCAGAAGAGCTGGTAATAAAACTGCAGCTATGTGGTTGATGGTAAAACTTATTCCTGAAGTAGATGCAATATCAGCAGGATCAGCTATCTTCTGAAAATAGGTACTGATAGCAAAAGATATTGAGAAAAAAACATTGTCTAAAATGTATAGCGCTAGAGCTATATTTACATTATCAACAACTGCATAGCCAAGAAATATAATAATCAAAGCTACATATTCCAGAGTTAGTGCTTTTCTCTCACCAATCATCCCAATTAGAATTCCCAGTTTAGGTGCAACCCAAATGGTGATCCCTGCATTGACTAGAAATAACAAAACCATCTTGTCTAAAGGAAAACCAAATTTTTGGACAAGCAAAAATCCAGCGAAAACCATAAAGATTTGTCTTCTAGCACCGGCTAAGAATGTTAATGCATAGTAAAGCCAGTAGCGTTTGCGAAAAACCAGTTCCTTGTGTTGTTCAACTTTTTCACTAAATTGCGGAAAAGAAAACTGACAGAAGATACCTATTATTACAGCGAGTAAACCAGCTACAGCGTAGAGCCAAGGATAATTTGGCTCAAAGACAAACACAACGATATATAGGATGGAAAGGATTGCCAATGTAGAAGCGGAGTGAACACTTAAAAGTTTACCAAGCATACGAGGTGCTTCCTCCTTGGTTAACCATTGCAAACTTAAAGAGATTCGCAATGTTTCTAAGTAGTGGAAGCCAATGGACATGATTACAGTTGTAATGTAAAGACCTAGGATTGAAGGGAAAAAGCCAGTCAATGCGGTACCAATTCCTAGTAAGATTAAACTGACAATTGCAAAGTTTTGTTGCCGGATAATGAGCAATAAGAACACTACGGTAAATGCTAAGAATCCAGGTACTTCTCGCAAGCTTTGTAGCATACCAATCTCTTTGCCACCAAAACTTGCTATCTCTACTGCAAAATTATTCAAGAGAGCTTGCCAAACTGAAAAAGCTATAGGGGAGCCAATCGCTAAGATATAAAGGAAGGCCTTTCTATTTCTTGGTATTGAAAGCATTAGTTACTATATTTGATGGAGCTATCAGCTTGGAACCCAATTGCCATGAAATCCGAATGGCACCCTCTGAGGTAAAAGCACTCTTGCCAATGGTTCTTGTTCAATCTCTTCGGCATTCAAAATGATCAATTCAGTTTTCTTGGTTTTATCGTCATAGACGAATGTCATGACATACCCTGCATCTTCGTCTTTAGCATTTTCTCTTGGTATAAAAACGGGTTCACCTGCCCATCTTCCAGAATCCAGTGCATGAGATATTACTAATCCTGACTTCAAGTCGTGCTTACAAATTCTATTGCAGTCAGGTTGACCATCCTCTTCACCTGAGACTACAGAGTAACCGAAACGATTGTTTTTGCCTTCCAATAAAGGATGGATTCTTGGGAATTCAAAGGCCCTAGAATCGACAAGCTCCTCGTTTGTTTTTCCTGTATTTGGATTCAGAGTCCACCGCAACCATTGAGGTGGCGAATCTACAAACGGGTCGTTCCAGTCCTGATCGAAATTTCTTTGGTAATGGACCAAATTCACCACAACACTTCCGTCGGTCGTCTCATAAGAATTAAAATTGTGGTATGAGTAACAAGGATTTACCTCACACCAAACTATATTTTCTTGATTTCCATTACGAGGCAACATACCAACTCTTGCAATATGCTTGTCTTTCCAGCTAAAAGGGAAATACCCTCTGATGTAACGATACAGGCTAAAGGTTACTGACAAGTCAAAAATAAGAATGTAATTTTTCGTAATTGCAGTGTTGTGAATCATGGAACGACTTGGCAAGCTTATATTCTCAGTCTTCGACACAAGCCCTTCGGAATTTACAACTACATATTGAATATAATCTTTGTAGCCATTGTAATCATAGCAAATGGCATGTAGTTCGTTGGTGTCTGCATCTAATTTTGGATGTGGAGAAAACCCTGCTTTCAGGGTTCCTTGGAAAGGCTTGTTGGTCAATGAATTCATTTCACCGTCTAATTCCACAGGTGAAGGACCGGCTTCTACACAGGCATAAATTTTTCCTGCATGCTCAATAACATGTGTATTTGGCCCAAATTCTTCTCCTATAACATAATTATTTCTGTACCACAGTGCATTGCCCTCCTCCAATCTCACACCATGCACCATTCCATCCCCCATGAACCAGTGGTATTTCTTTGGACTCGCTTTTAGTTTAGGATTTGGCCCATTACGGAGGTAAGTGCCAAAAAGATCCCTGGGAACAGAACCGATTACATCTAGCTTTGTTGCAGTAAGAACTTCTTTAACAGGTCTATAGTTGCCTTCTAGATAAGGATTTGGGTTTGACCCCATGATTTGTGAGATCAGATTTTTCACCTAATCCAATTTCTGTATATGTAAATATCCAAATACCATAACCAATAAGAAATTCTTCATTATGTTTTTTTTGGATTTGATAATTTTCTTGTAAAAAAACATGCATTCCAATAAATGCGAAACAACCAAGAATATAAATAGATAGTTGATCAGTTGTGAAATCGGCACAAATAGGTTGATAACACAGATTAACCAAAGCAAAAGAAGAATGTATTTAATTGAATTCATATTTGTTTAATTCTCCATCCAGTGGCCAATTTTCCCTTTTCCTGAGTCAATGAGAACTCCAGGGTTCATAATTGATCTTGGATCTACACTTGATTTTGCAGCAGTTAACATGTCTTTAAAACCTGATGGTATCTGTACATCATAGCCTTTAACTCTGTGGTCTCTACCCACAGCATGGTGGTGTGTTATTGTGCCTCCTTCTGCTACTACCATCTCATTGGTCGCTATTTTAATCAGCTTCCAGACATCGAGCATGGTCGAAGGTGTTGCGTAAGCAGTGTAAGAAAAATAAGGTGCACATCCATCTGGATAGGTGTGTGTCAAACGACAAGTGACATTTGGCTCCCTGCCTGAAATCTCATGTATGGCCTTTCTTGTCTTTTCTTTTAAAGACTCAATAAACTCAAAGCCATGATCCCATGTGATTGAGGTTTCAAAAGTATCCCAAATTATGCCTCTACGAACAGCTGCATCACGATTAAAAGGTGCTCTAATGAAGCTGTTTCTCCAAGTGCCTGAGGCTCCTGTACGATGTGCTTCGGGTTCCTTTTCTTGAGGTTTTTCATAACTCCCTCCTGCAGAAGAGGCAATCTCCAAAGCTCTATCCAACCAAGTACCAAGTTCATGGTCTGCCGATTCGAAAGACAATATCAATAAATGTTTCGATCCATCCCCAGCTCCGTTAAACAAAGCTTCATTTGCATCCAAAAGTCTGCAATTTGCTGGATACAATCCCGATTGACTGATCAGGCGCGTTGCATTAAGGGCTTTTTGATAATCATCAAATTCTACGGAACAAGAAGATCTAAAAATAGGTCTATTCTGAAGTCTCATCCAAGCTTCAGTTATCACCCCTAAAATTCCTTCGGAGCCAATGACCATCCTATCCGGGCTGGGGCCTGCTCCAGAACCTGGAAGTCTTCTCGATTCGATTACTCCAGTTGGGGTAACCATGGTTGTAGATTCAACAAAATCGTCTATGTGTGTGTAAAGCGTTGCAAAATGACCTCCTGATCTTGTGGCTATCCAACCCCCTAAAGTTGAATGCTCAAAACTTTGAGGAAAATGCCTTAAAGTTAGATCGGATTTTCTTAGTTCATCTTCCAAAGCGGGCCCAAATATTCCTGCTTGGATTCGTGCAGCTCTGCTTTCTTTGTCTATTTCTAAAACCTTATCCAGATTTCTTAGATCCAAAGAAATTACACCGGAGTAATCGTCTCCCACATATGTTTCAACACCACCACAAACACTGGAACCACCCCCATAGGGTATTACAGCTATATTGTTTTGATCTGCCCAGTCTAGGAGGTTAACAACATCTTCCTGATCGTTAGGAAATGCCACTAAATCAGGTGGATGCGGAAATTGTTTAAGCATGGCTCTGGCAAGATCTGGAAAAGACTTGCCGTAAGTATGATTTAACCTTTCAAGATGATTTTTGGATAAAACTTTTTCCAGAGTCTGTGGAATTTTTACTCTAGGTGTAGGTAAATCAACATCCTCGGCCAATGGAATTGGTAAATTCGGTACTTCATCAAGGGAGAAATGTGCTGCTATACGACTTTCAATTGCAGCGTCTTCTTCATTGGATAAGACCTGATCTTGATATCCCCAACCCCAAAATTTTCTTTTTTGCATGCGCCTATCTTAGGTCAACTTCAACCATCTGTGGCACTATTTTTTTTGAGAGCCATATATATGACAGCAGCGATCCCTGCGGTGCTAAAAATCATACACATGACCATGATCTGATAGCGCGCAGCTGTCAGAGGTTCAACTCCAGACAAGATCTGGCCGGTCATCATGCCTGGCAACGACACCAGACCAACTGCCAACAGCGCGTTGACCTGTGGAATCATTGCTGCCTCCATCGCGGTACGCCGTGCACTCAAATAATCTTCACCGCGTTCGCGCTCGGCGTGAAACCGCTCCCCCGCCAAGCTAATCGTATTCATGCTGTTGGCAAAAACCATCCCAGCGAGCGGGATCACAAAACGCGGCTCATACCAGCGCGGTAGCTCGAGGATGATCTGTGTGACGAGTAGTAACACACCCAATCCGCTGACGCCAATCGCGATGACAACAATGGAATAAGGTTTGATGCCACGATCGATCAATGGGCGGAGCGCAATCCATGAAGACATAGCGATCATGAAGATCACCACCAACACAACAAGCACTGGCTCATCAGTCTCGAAAATGTAGGTGAGCACATAGCCGATCAGCAGAAGCTGCACAAGCATGCGAATATTGGCGTACATCGCCTGCAACGCGTTCAGGCCCCAGGCCCGCATGATGACAATCAGCAGCAGTACCGGCACAAAGCCGAGTAAAAGGCTGGCGATTGGAATTGCGGTGACGGACGACATTTTAAAGAAGAGAGTTCATCGGTATTAATTTATAAAAAGCTAACTTAATTTGTCTAGAAATAGAAACATCATCACCTGGACTAAAGTCAGCTTCAACTTTCCAGCTGTTCTCTAATTAAGTTATTCAACAAATACTGTTGGTTCTTCGCTTTTTCTTGAAGCTCTAATAACCAATGTCTGTCTGCACTGATCATCACCAAATATTGGTTCATCAGCATTTTCGCCATCGTGCACCCACATAGAAGGTTCAAACCAATACGATCCCTTTGAATATTCTTTCCATTCACCAGATGATAGGGAGGCAGCCTTTCCATCAAGCATGTAAACCAAAGTTCCCACAGGGTGATAATGTTTTTGATTGTTAGCATCTCCACAACTTTGATACTTCTCAACATGCAAATCCATCTCGCCAGCTAAATCAAAAACTTCTGATGATATTAACCCAGTAATACCTATTTGTTGATCTTCCTCATGATGTGCTGCTGATAGATTAAAACTTAGAATAGCTGCAAAAAAAACTAGATTAAAATGTTTCATCTTTTTCCTTTTATTAAATTATGACCAATTCACTTATAACAGATTTACAAAGATTTATGAATTAACTAACTTCTTTCAAAGTTTCTTTAATGTTCATAATTATTTAAACCCATTCTTATTTATCAAATTTGTCAATTTGCTCAATCAATCTTGCCGCCCACTCACCTAGTATCGGTATGAATTCGATTTGCGAAAGAATTACAGTTAACAGATACACTAAAATTGTGGCGCCAATTACCCAG
>ERZ813253.11-NODE-11-length-95361-cov-7.700338_pt1 | contig 95361 bp, 76 predicted proteins | sample MGYA00520893_ERZ813253 | MGnify/ENA primary metagenome ERZ813253 (study PRJEB31669, sample SAMD00080414) | marine metagenome | biome: oceanic hadal pelagic zone biome; feature: marine hadalpelagic zone; material: sea water | place: Pacific Ocean:Izu-Bonin Trench...
CCGTTTGGCCCGTTCGTTGCCGCGGAACCAGGTCTTGATCTCGCCCTCGATCATGGCGATGCGGGCCTGCAACTCGCGGATCTGTTCCGCCAGGGCAATGACGATCTTGCATGCCAGCGCGGGGATGACGTCCTCGCTCCGAAGGGCGTGGCATCCTCCCCGGATTATCTCCTCCGTGTACTTTCTGGTGAAACTGTGTACTTTTTAATTCGTCTCTTTATTCGCCCGTGATTGCTCCCGACGATCAATTTGAGACAGGTTCCGTCGGCGTGTTTCAGTACCTAAGCCCCCTGACCCTGACCCTCCCCTTAACTTAGGGACAGCAGGGCGCTCCCATCGACTATGTCGAGCCAGGAACTCCACGTCTCGTCGGGTTGATGGCCACTAGAGTCAAAACATGTCGTCGTAGAGGCATAGGCGCAGAGCATGGGCCCTTAGGACGCCGGTCATCCGCTCAGCTACCGCCTCGCTCGACGACTCGCTTGACCGACATCGCAGCAAAGTCACCGCCACGTGCCGTCTTGACGCCCCGCCGGTTAAGCTCCTTAGCTATGGCGTTGATCGACGTGACACCGCCACTCCGTATCTCGTCGATGATCGGCATGACACTGGCTGCGAATGTCTCGGCACGGGCAATCTGCGTCTCGCGCCCCTGGACACCGGCCTCATGCAGGTTCACGGGATTGCCCAACCGGACGCCCGCCGCCTTCCTGACGGCCAGCGCGTCTTTGATATTCTGACCGTGTCGCAGGCGCTCGAACTCGCTCCACCCCCTGTACGGTCGCACCACGACGGGCGTCTCGCCAGCGACGATGAGCGGCACATCACGGACCGCGAACTCCTTGACAACACCTGCATGTCGAGAGAGCCAGTCGAAGCCCGACACCAGGACCGGGCAAGACGCCCGCTGTGCACAGTCGAGGGCGGCCCGTAACCTAATCCGACTACGCAGGGCGCTACCCTTATCCACGAATTCCTCGACGACCCGGTAGCCGTTGCCCCGGACGAACGCCTGGACCGCCTGTCGCTGTGCCTCCACGTCCTGGTCTCCCCGCTCACCAAAGTAACTGACTATCGGCCTACTTCTCGCCATCGCGCCCCTCCTTGGTCATCAACGGCATTTCATCACGTCCGCTAATAGTATATGTTTGCAATGAATTTCACAAGCATGTCCACTACAGAGGCGAGACAGGATGTCCGTGCGGTGGCAGTCGCGAGCCCGAAAGCGGCGAGGCGGATCACCTCTGTTGACGGCGGTGCTGGTCGAGTGCCGACGGATCGACGGCAGACCTCGCCAGAGGACCGTCGCCTACCTCGGCAGCATCCGCGAGGGCGGCATAAAGAGTACGCTGGCCCGCCTCGTCAAATTTTGGCTGGGAGTCACCGAGCGACTCGACCAACTAGGTGATGCCATTACGCCCGAAGAGCGCGAGAGGATCGAGGCGGCCCTCGCCGAGAGGGTGAGGCGCGTAACGGACGCCGAGCGCGCCGAGCTCGATGAGTCACTTGCTGGCGAAGTACGTTTAATCCCGTCCCACTTCCGACACCACGCCGATGCATGATGTGATGGGGTGCGATTGAACTAAGAGTGAAAGGCGCGGACCCAGGCGGACAGATGTGTGTAATTCCTGTGTAAACATGCATGGATTTGTAGGGAATGTTATAGAATCCATAAGACACAGTGGTGACCTGTAACATGTTGGAATCAAGGCGATATAACCCGTTATAGAACGACCCGGAATATAGGTGTAGGGTATTCGCAATGCGAAGGTCAGGAGTTCGAACCTCCTCGGCTCCACCACTTAACCTCAGGCGAGAATCGCAACCACTGTGCGGACCGATCGGTAAGCGATCCGTAGTGTGCATGAATGCCTTATGGTCCGTGACTCGGGCGTATGAATGACCTAACCTTCGACCGTGACAGGATAATTGCGCCACGGAATTCATTTGAGCGGCGAATGACCAGCCTCGAACGAGAAGCAATGACAATCGTAGCGCCGGCGAGCGAGCAACCGCTGGGAGAGTATCTGGTGGACCGCGGGGCGCTTGGGCGCGGCGATCTGGAACGCGCCGAGCGTCTCGCTCGCGACAGCGGGCAACGGCTGAACAACGTGCTCACCAAACTCGGCCTGATTTCCGAGAGGGACATGGCGCGGTCCTTGGCGGGCTATCTGAATATGGATCTACTGGGGCCTGATGACTATCCCCAATCCCCTCTATTTGACGAGCGGGTGAGCCCGAACTTCCTCAAGGAGGCGCGGATCGCCCCGATCTTCGACATGGCCGACGGGCTGGTATTGGCCATGGCCGACCCGTTCGACGACTATGCCATCAAGGCCATGCAGTTGATTGCCGAGAAGCCGATAATCCCCCGCGTCGGCGTGCCGGAGGATATCGAACGGGCCATCGACAACGCCTATGGCGACGGCAGAAGCGCGATCGGTCAGATCGCCGATCAGATCGGCTCGACAGATCAGGCCGGCTCGACGGATGAGGCCGGCGGCGAGGCGGATATCGAACGGCTCAAGGACCTGGCCAGCGAGGCGCCGGTCATCCGCCTGGTCAACCTGTTGATTGCCAATGCGGTCGAGGCGAAGGCGTCGGACATTCATATCGAACCCTATGAGAGCGCTCTTCGGGTGCGCTATAGAATCGACGGTATCCTGCGCGACGTGGAAGGCCCGCCCGTCCGCTTCCGCGACGCGATCATTTCACGCATCAAGATCATGGCAAGGCTGGATATCGCGGAACGGCGCCTGCCCCAGGACGGCCGTATAAAGCAGACGACGCGGGGGCAGGATATCGACTTGCGCGTCTCGACCCTGCCGACCCTGCACGGCGAAAGCGTGAGCTTGAGAATCCTCGATCGCAGCTCCGTGGTTTTGGAGTTTCCCGCCCTCGGTTTCAGCGCGCACTGTCTCGACGCCTATCTCGAAACCCTCGCCCGTCCCAATGGCATCATGCTGGTGACCGGCCCAACGGGCAGTGGCAAGACCACCACCCTGTATGCGTCTCTGCGAAAATTGAATTCGCCACGGACCAATATTGTGACGGTCGAGGACCCGATTGAATACCAGATCGAGGGAACCAACCAAATCCAGACCAGACCGCAAATCGGGCTCGATTTCGCCCAGGTTCTGCGCTCGGTTCTGCGCCATGATCCGGATGTCATCATGATCGGCGAGATCCGCGACAAGGAGACCGCCAACATCGCCGTCCAGGCGGCGCTCACCGGCCATGTGGTGCTCTCCACCCTGCATACCAACGATGCCGCGGGCACCATAACGCGGCTGCGCGATATGGGCGTTGAGGATTATTTACTGACCTCGACGGTGAACGGAATCCTGGCTCAGAGGTTGGTCAGGACGCTCTGTCCTCATTGCCGCGTGCCCAGGGACGCCCTGCCTGAGTTGGTCGAGCAAATGCAGCTCGACCGTTTCACCGCCGCCACCCCGATCACGCTTTATCATCCGGCCGGTTGTGACCATTGCAACGGCGCCGGCTATTCGGGACGCACGGGCATCCTCGAGTTCTTGGTCATGACCGACCCGATCAGGCGCCTCATACTGGGACGCGCGGAATCGAATGAAATCCATCGGCTGGCGGTCGGCGAAGGCATGCGCACGATGTTTGAAGACGGCGTGTACAAGGCCTTGGAGGGGATCACGACTCTGGAGGAGGTGCTCCGGGTCACCCGCGACGTTTAATACCAACCTGCAGTGATAGGGACCCATTTCATGGCATCAAACCGGCCATTCGGGCAGGCGCGTTGCGAAGCGCGATACCTCGTATCGGGCAAGCATCGCAACGCACCCGATGGCCGGTTTGATGCCCCCGGATTCCATGGCGAAGGCCGGGTTCTTTTGCCCGAATGCCGCGTTGCGCTTCGCTTGAAGTGTGGGGCACTACGGCGCAAAGCGCGCCCAGTGATTCACCCATGGGCCTTCGGGCAAAATAATCCCGGTGAAATGGGTCCCTATCACTGCAGGTTGGTATAAACAATGGCGCGTTTCGAATATAAAGCGGTTTCCGCATCGGGCGACGTCATCGAGGGCGTCATCGATGCGCAGGATCAATCAGCCGCTATCGAGCAGCTTCGCACCCTCGGTCACGTCCCCATTCGCGCCGCCGAAATCGGCGTGGGATCTTCGTCTCGCCGCCGGGGGTTGGGGAGGATCAATGGGCAACGGATTTCGCGCCGCGATATAGCGATCTTCACGCGGGAGTTGTCAATTCTGCTGACCGCGGACCTACCCCTCGAACGCGCCTTGGAAATTGTTGCGGACATTTCGGATCGCCAGCCCGTGCAGCGCCTCGTCAAGCGTCTGCTCGATTCGGTTCGCGGCGGCGCGTCGCTTGCCGACGCCATGGCCGAGCAGCAAAACATCTTCACGCGGACCTATCTGAGCACGGTTCGCGCCGGTGAGGTCGGCGCCGCGCTGGGCGCCGTGTTGGTGCGGCTGTCTGAATACATGGAAAAATCTCAGCGGTTGCGCGAGACGGTCAAATCCGCGCTCATCTATCCCGTCATCCTGTTGCTCACCACCGGATTCTCCATGGCCGTGGTGCTGGCCGTCATCGTGCCCGAATTCAGGCCGCTGTTCGAGGATGCCGGCGCCGCCCTGCCGCTGTCGGCCGGGCTGCTCGTTGCCTTGAGCGACGGGCTGCGGCAATTTGGCTTGGCGATTGCCATGGGGCTGGTCGTCCTGTTCTTCCTCGGCCGCTATGCCCTGCAAAGCACGCGGCTACGCGCCCACTGGGACCGCTGGCTGCTCCATCTGCCGTTGATTGGAGACTTGGTGGCGAAAGTCGAGGTCGCCCGATTCAGCCGCACCATGGGAACCCTGCTCGGCAATAACGTCGATCTGCTGAGCAGCATCTCCGTTGCCCAAGAAGCGATCTCAAATACCGCTATCGCGCGAGCAATCGATCAGCTCATCCCGAGCCTGAAGGAAGGGCGCGGCATGGCGGCGCCGTTGATCGAGGCCGCCGTGTTCCCGAGGTTGGCCGCCCATCTGGTTCGCGTCGGCGAAGAAAGCGGCCAGCTCGAAGAGATGATGGTCAAGGTGGCCGACATCTTCGATCAGGAAGTCCAGCTCTCGATCAATCGGCTGATGGCCGTGCTGGTGCCGGCCCTGACGATCGTCCTGGGCGTGTTTGTCGGCGGCATCATTCTAACCATCCTGTCGGCGATCATGAGCGTCTACGATCTGCCGATATAGGGTGCGCCGCATGAACAACCAGGCCGGAGCGGCGAGACAGGCGGAGCGGGGCTTCACCCTGGTGGAAATGATGGTTGTCCTGGCCATTCTTGCCCTGGTCCTGGCCGTCGTTCCGCCGCTGTTTTCCAACAGCGTTTCAACGGCCACGCTGAGAGCCGCGGCCCGCGACGTGGCCTCCGGTTTGCGCGTTGCACGCAGCGAGGCCATCACATTCAACAAAGAGGTGCGTTTCCGTCTCGATCTGGAGACGGGCAGCTTCACGATTGGGGAGCAAGAGACCGCCGTATCGCTTCCGCCGGAGGTGGATGTTGTCATGTTCACCGCCACATCCGAGATCCTGGATGGCCGCGCGGGCGCGATCCGTTTCTTTACCGACGGCTCATCGACCGGCGGCGGCATCACGCTGACCGCCGAGGACCGGAAATATGAAATCCTGGTCGATTGGCTGACCGGCCGGGTGTCGATTGTTGATTAAGCGGGCCAACAGCCGCCGGGCCAAGAGCCGCCGGGCCAAGAGCCGACGGGCCGGGGGCGGCGAGCGGGGGTTCACGCTGCTTGAGGTGATCGTCGCCTTCACCATCGTCGCCCTGGCATTGAGCGCCGTCTTTCAGATCTTCTCCAGCGGGCTTCGAAGCGCGGTTGTCACGGAGACTTATAACATCGCCACCCTGCTGGCCGAGTCGAAGCTGACCGGCATGGGAATTGAGGAGCCCTTGGCGGTGGGGGATCGATCGGGATCATTCGAGAACGGGTATCGCTGGCTTACATCGGTTCGCCCCTATGACAACGGCGGGGAAACGTCCGCGCTGGAAGCGATTTCGGCGTTTGAAGTTACGGTTACGGTCACCTGGGGCGGCTCGATGCGGGAGCGGACGGTATCGCTCAGCACCCTGCGCCTGGCGGCCCGCTAGTCGATCATGTCTTTTTCCCGATCCGCGACCGGCAACCAGCGGGGCTTCACCCTGATCGAGGTGCTTGTCGCAATCACCCTTCTCGGGATGATCGGCGCCATGCTGTCCGGCGGGATGAGACTCGCTACGCAAGCCTGGGAAACCGGTAGCGAGAACAGCGAGGCGGTCCGGCAAATCGAGCTTACCCATCAGGTCATTCGGCGCCTGCTCAGCCAGGCATATCCGTTGGTCGATCCCGCCGAGGTTCCGGAATTTACCGAGGTGAGCCGCCCTACGGATATTTCGGAGATTAACCGGGGGGGGGCCGTCGAGTTTCAGGGCGGTCCGCAACGTATGACGTTCGCCGGCCTGATGCCGGCGCATCTCGGCGGTGGGTTTCATCGCTTTGAATTGCGGCTCGTCAATGAAGGCGACGGCGCGGCGCTCGTTCTACGCTGGCGCCGGGTTTTCGAGGGCGACGATGAGACGAACGAAACCATTCTGATCGAGCGCATTACCGGCGCCCGTTTCACCTATTTCGGCGGTGTCGAGGGGGACGCCGGCCCCGATTGGCAGGCGGATTGGGACAAGCGGCCGGAACTGCCTGCGCTGGTTCGATTGGCCATCGATTTTCCCGATGGTGACCGGCGGTTCTGGCCCGACCTGGTCGTCGCACCGCGGATCGACGCCCGCGCGGCAGGGATCGAGTGATGGGCAATAGAGCGATCGGACAGGGGCCGGCGCGCGCCGGGGAGCCCGAAAAATCTCGCGGACCAGAAAAATCTCGCGGACCAGAAAAATCTCGCGGAATCGCCCTGGTTTCCGTGCTCTGGATACTTGTTCTGCTCGCCATCATCGCCGGCAGCTTCACCTCGAACGCGCGCACCGATGCCAAGCTGGCCTACAATCTCGTCGAAAATGCCAAGGCCCGCGCCTTGGCCGACGCCGGCATCAATCGCGCCATCCTGGCCCTGCTGCAATCGGGGACAGAGGGTTTGGCGGGCCCCAAAATTCTCTATCCGACGACTCTCACCCCCGAGCCGGCCGAGGTCGAGGAGGACCCGATCGAGCCGCATTGGCGCAGGGATGGCACGACGTACCGCTTCCCGTTCGGGGGCGGTGAAATCCTCGTCTCGATCCAGGACGAAGGCGGCAAGATCGACCTCAATGCGGCGCCCGATGGGTTGCTCCAGGGGCTGCTGATTTCGGTCGGCGTCGAGACCGGGGCGGCGGTGGCGCTGGTCGATGCCATCGCCGACTTCAGGGATGGGGATGACCTCAGGCGGCTCAACGGCGCCGAGGCGGACGACTACCGCGCCGCGGGCCTCGCCGCCGGGCCCAACAACCGGCCCTTCCAGGCGGTGGAAGAGCTGCGTCGGGTCATCGGCGTGACGCGGGCGCTCTACGACAAGCTGTCACCGGCGCTGACGGTTCATTCGGGACGGCCGGAGATCGATCCGGCCACGGCGCCGCAAGCGGCGCTGCGCGCTCTGGATGGCATGACTGCGGACGAGGCCGAGGCCCTCGCTGCCGCACGCGGCCTTGTCGCCCGGCGGCCCAAGACGATTTTCACCCTGCGCGCCGAGGCCCACACGGGCGGCGGCGGCGTCTATGTGCGTGAGGCGGTGGTTAAGCTGGGCGGCGACGGCGGCGGACAGCTGTTCCGAATTTTCGCCTGGAAGCAAGGAACGCGCCAGGGAAAGACGCCTACTGAATCTTCACTTCCAGGGGAATGATACTGCGCAGGCGGCGGCGCAATTCGTTGGTTACCGCGCGGGCCTCATCCTGATTGCTGATCACCCGGGGGGTGATGAGGACCAGGAGTTCGGTCCGGGTGGTGTCGTCGCTGGTCTTGCCGAACAGGGCGCCTATCACGGGGATGTCCTTGAGGAAGGGGAGGCCAACGTTGGAGCGCGAACTGCTCTCGCGGATCAGGCCGCCGAGGGCGATGGTTTCGCCGCTCTGCACGGCGACGGTACTGGAGATCTGGCGCTGGCGGATGGTCGGCGAATCGATGCCCGATGAGGTCGTCGCGACCACGTCGCTGACCTGCTGCTCGATTTCCAGGATTACCATGCCGCCGGCGTTGACCCTGGGGGTGACGTTGAGGATCACGCCGGTGTCGAGAAACTGGATCCGATTGACGATCGGCGCATTGGGATCGGAGACCGAGACCGAGGACTGGGTGGCGACGGGCACCTGGTCGCCGACCTGAAGCCTGGCGGTCTGGTTGTTGAGCACCATGAGCTGGGGCGACGAGATGACATTGACGTCGGTGATGCTGTCCAGCGCGTTCAGCACCACACGGACATCGCCGCCGGTTTGAAAGACATAGGAGAAGCCGGGAAATAGCTGGGCCGCCGTGCCGCCCACCGCCTCGCTCAAGGTGAATTCACTATTGCCGCCCGCCTTGAAGAACCATTGCAGGCCGTAGCGCAGCTCGTCGTTGAGGGTGACTTCGGCGATGGTCGCCTCGATGAGCACCTGGAGCGGCATGATGTCGAGCTTCCTGAGCGCTTCTCCCACCATCCGGTATTGCCGCTTGGTGGCCAGCACGACCAGGGCGTTGATCGCTTCATCCGCGATGATGCGGATTGCGCCGGCCTTGGGTGCCGGGCGAGACGGTGCCGAAAAGACGATATCTTCCGTTGTCGGGGTTCGTGGCGCCGGCTGCGCCGCTGCTTGGGATTCATCGAGCGCTGCCGGCTCGGGCTGATTTGGCCCGCGCAGGACGACGGGCTGCAGGCCGGGCGCCAACTCGGGCGTCTGCGCCGCCCTCTCCCGCGTCGCCGGCTCGGGCGTGAATATCTGGCTCAGGATCTTGGCCAAATCAACCGCCCGGCCGTTCTGGACGTAATAGACGTAGAGCCGCTGCCCATCTCCCTCGGCGCTCTCATCGAAGCGCTCGATCCACACCCGGGCTTCTTCCAGATAGGTTCGCTGCTGGGTGATCACCAGGATCGAGTTCAGCCGTTCGATGGCAACGAACCGCACGAGCCCGGCTATGGGGGTGCCCGATTCACCGCCGAACACGGCGTCGAGCTCCTCGATCACGGTCTTGGCATCCGTCGATTCGAGCGCGATGAGGGCGAAGGACATGCCCTTCAACCAATCGACATCGAACATCTGCACGACCTCGAGAAGAGTCGCGCGTTCCTGGCGCGTGCCGGAGAGAAACAGGAGGTTGCGTGCGGGATCAACGAGCACGACGGCGCCGGGCCGTGAGATCGGTTCGAGGATTTTTTCCATTTCCCCGGCGGCGACGAATTTCAGCGGAACGACCTGCAGGCCGAATCCCTCGCCGCGCGGCCCCGCCAGGTTGCCAAGCTGCGGTGTGCCGGTCTCGCGCGCCGCCACCTCCGCCGGCAACACCCGATACAACTCATCGCTCAGCACCAGGGCGGCGCCGTTGAGGCGGAGGATATGCTCTAACGTCGGCATGATTGCCGAGCGCGGCATGGGCCGGCTGGTCTGCAGGGTGACCGATCCCTTGACCCGGGGATCGATGGCGTAATTGGTTTTCAGGGTATCGCCGAGAATGGCCCGGATGACCTCGCGGAGGTCGGCGTCAACGAAGTTGAGAGTGACTTCTCCCTCGGCGGAAATTTTGATCGGCTGCCAGGTGCCGACGACGGGATTGATGAAATTGCCCGAGCCCGGATAAAACGCAAGATCCCGAGGCCGCGGCTCCAGAGCCTCGGGCTCCGCAACGGCAGCAGTCTCACCCGGCGCGGGCGGTGCGATCGACGGTTGGCTCTCCGGGGTCTCTTGTGGCGCAACCGGGGCGGTCAAACCTTGCATCGACGGCAAAGTAGAACAGGCCGAGACCAGTAACGCCGCAACGAAAGGCATAAAGAGTAAAAGGACTCTTTTATTCACAGCATAATTTCCTGTAAATCGGTATTCTTTGACCGTTTTATAATTTGCGAGCAAGAATGTTAGAGCATTTTTGGTTCAAAATCCAAGCGAAATACTTTATCGCGATCAGACAGAATTCAAAATTTTCTAGACCTGTATTTGAACCAAGGCTGTAATATTTTCTTCACGGCTTTGCGGCGGGCACAGCCACCTTGTCCTGCAAGGTCACGACCTCGACGATCTCGCCCTGGCGCAACGTCACGCGATCCGCTTCGATCAGCTCGACGGACCAACCGTCGATTTCCTGGCCCAGCAAGGCCCTGATCAAGTCAGGTGATTTCGGCCGTTGAAGCAGGGCCATCCGCCCCTCGGCGGAAATCACCACACCGGTCAGGATCAAGTTGAAAGCCGACCGAACGGGGAGCGGCTGGGCGATTTCGGGAGCGGTGTCTGCCCTTTCCGACGGTGGCCGGCGGGATTGCGAAAACAGCGGGCGGGCAACGATTTCGGAAAATTGCTCGAGCGGCGGCAACGTGAATTCGGCCGGCGGGGCAGCGCTGGAGTCGAGCCCGGCGGATTGATCCGGGCCGGCCATGGCCACAACATCGCCCGGAAAAGCCGGCGGGTACTCGAGTTGCCAATAGACCAGCGATCCGAGGCCGATACACAAGACCAGCAGAAAGAAGGCAGCGCCCCTGCCCGATCCGCGCCCGCGGCTCATGACCCCGGCGACCGCATATAGCCGGCGATGTCAAACCGGACATCCACATAGACGTTCTCGATCTGCTCATCATAGTTCCGCCCCCGCAGACCGGCCTGGCGGCGCCGAACATCGACATTGTCTATGAAAACGAAGGGCCTGCCGCTTTCCAGCGCATGCAACAGCGCTTGCAGGCTGGCAATAGGGATCGGCAACTGAACCTGAATGGCGACCCGCGTCACACCGCCTTCTTCGCGAACCGGCAGGACCTGCGTACTCCTGAGGTCTCCCCCGGCCGAGCGGACGGTATTCTTGACAAGATTTTGCAGCTCGGCCGCGGCCAGCGAACTGTTCTCGCCGGGGAAATACCCCGCCCGCGACGCCTGGGCGGCTTGCACCGCGGCAAGTTCCGCCTTGAGCGCTTCAACCGCGCCGCCCCTGCGCTGGTATTTCGCCAAATGCTCGGCCGACTGAAGCCGCGATTGCCGGGCCTCCTCATAGCCGGTCCACAGGGGCTCGATCAGCACGGCGTAGAGGAGCGCGCTGCTTGCCGCGAGAAGGACCAGCGCCAATGCCTTGCTCAATGGAGTCGAGGCGCCCCGTCTCACGGCGCCGCCCCCCGCTCGACGGTGGCCGACAGTTGGAACCGTTCGAGACCGTCTTCAACATTCTGCGCAACGATAGAGCGGAACTCCGCCTCTCGAAAATACCGCGACTTCTCGATGATACCGACGAGATCGGAGGCCCCGGCCGATAAACCGGCGATGGTCATCTTCGAGTCGCGAAGCTGAAACTGCAGCAGCGACGTGTCATCGGGCAACAGGCGTGTCAGCTCGGCGAGCAGCTCGATGACCGCGGGGGTCCGGCGCTTCTTGTCGACCAGGAACCCGCCGGCCTCGATCGTCTGCTTGATTTCGTCGCGCAGGGCGGCCGCCAGATTTGCCTCGGCCTTGGCCACCGTAACGCGATCCAGCAGGCGAGCGGCCTCGCGCTGCTCGCGATCGAGCGGAATGTAGGCGGCCAGGGCGCCCAACAGCAAAGCGAGCAGCCCCAAGCCGAAGATCAAACGGCCGCCGCTTGAGCCCTGGCCGTCATCCGGCGCGGGCGGCAGCAGATTGAAGGGCTGGTCCGGTACCGTATCGTCGCCGGCGATCTCCACCGAAACCGCTGTCAGCCCATAGTCCCGGGCAGCCTTTATGGCGCCGTCGATGACGGCTCTGGGGGCAACCGCGAGGTCGACCGTGATCTGTTGCGCCGCCTCATCGCGCTCGACGACACGATAGTCGTAAAAGACGTCGCCTGATTGGAAGGGCGTATGGCGATCCATCTCGAAACCAAGCACTTCCCTCAGGTTTTCCTCGGCTGCCAGGGGCAAGCGGATCGATTTCCGCAAGGCCTTGTCGTCGGGCAACCGGATGGTGGCGACGGTGCGTCCTCCGGCCATTTTCCGCGTCAATTTGGCCATGGCTCCGCGCATGCTCGCCGGCTCATTCAATGATATGTCGATCCGCCCGAGTTCGCGGTAATGGCCTACCGAATCGCACCCGACGACGACCTCTTGCGCGCCGAATTCGAGGACCAGCATGTGTGACGTTCCCGTCGCCATGCGGCGAAGGCGCAAGGGGACCATGGCGGCGAGTTCCCCAAGCCACCAGACGAAGAACCCGCGCAGGCCATGGGCAATCGGATGGCGTGTGCTTTCCATAGCTGGGGACTTTATCACGAGGGCGACGATAGACGAAAAAGAACCGGGCGCGGGCTAGGGCTAGGGAGTCTTAGCCGTAGGACTGGTTTCTCGGCCTCACGATGCGGTCGATGACCGCGAGCGCTATCACCAGGGCCACCGCCGCGATCCAGGGATCGCCGTAAGGCATTGCCGAAAACAGCTTGGCCCAGAGCATCCATGCCGACTTGATAATCGAGCCCAGGCTATGCAGGCCATAGATGGTGACTTGGATAAAACCGGTAATTGTCTGCATCTTTTGTCCTCCATTCGCTTTGGGTTCTGGGGTAACAACACTGTTGAACCGATCTTATCCTCGCCCCTCGCTATGCGCAGTGATGGCTGTCATACATGCGGCTTTTCGCCACCAGGGCGGACGGCGCGCTGTTCTAGGCCGGCCAGGGGCGCTAGACTTCACGCGTCGAGTAACTGTTGAACGGATACGCCGGATGGCGCGCCATGAAGTCCCCGAGGGCTATACGGTTGCCCTGATCGCCACCATGCCCCGGTCGGGCACCTGGATGTCGTTCTATTTCCTCGAATTCCTCGACCTCTATCTGTCCGGGCGGACGACCCTCAACACCCGGCTCGATCTTGAGGTCTACCACGCGCTTCGTCTCGGCAAGGTGCATATCCACACTACCTGTCCGGGCTTTCTCGAGCACTGCCAGGGCGGTCTGCGTAGCGCCTGGGACGACCTCAGCTTCTACAATCCGGGCTATGATTACGGCTATGGGCGCTTCATCGCCGGTAACGAGGCGGTGTTCTCGCCGCTTGAGAACCCCCGGATCCGCATCGTCTACATCTATCGCAACCCGCTCGATCAGTGCGTCTCCTTCTTCCATCACACCGCCAAGCATCGCCAGGTCAGCACCCGCTCCTATATCGACAAGGATGGCACGGACGGCGGTGGTGGTGGCGGCGTGGAAATCGGGATCGCGGATGCGCGCGACTTTCTGCGCCGGGTCGGCATGGAGGCCTATATCAAGCAGTATCTTACCTTCCATGTCATACGGGAGCGCTGCGGCGATAATATCTTCATGCTGCCCTATGAGCGGATGGTACGGGAGCGCGATGGCAGTTTCCGGGCCATGCTCGCTTTCCTCGGTTGCGCGCTCGATGGCGATGAGGCGGAAGTCTGCTTCCAAAAGGCGCTGAATTCTTCGAGCGCTTCGAGCCTGCGCAACCTTGAGAAATCCCTTGGGGCGAGCCTGGGGCGCGATCAAACCGACGCCCGCGAGAGCCATCTCCGGGGCGGCGAAATCGGCAAATGGAGGCAGCATTACGACGAGGCGGACGTGGAATTCGCCGAACAGGCGCTGGGCGCGTTCGGGCTGTCGCTGGACGACTTCGAGATCGAGTAGTCTATTCCCCTTGGTATAAGAACTAGCGTTCGCGGAAGGCCTCGCCCTTGAGCTTGAGGACGGGCTTGAGGAGATAGGACAACACCGACTTTGTTCCGGTGTGGATATCGATCTGCGCTTCCATGCCTGGTGAGATGGGAAAATCGCCGGGCTGGTCGCCGAGATAATTCTTCTCCGTGAGGGCGACCACGCGGAAGTAAATGGCGCCGTTCTGGTCCGTATAAGAATCCGCCGACAGGTTGATGATCTTGCCGTCGAGCCCGCCGAAGCGGACGAAATCATAGGTGTTGATCTTGATCACCGCCGGTTGGCCGATCCGCACATAGCCCACATCGGTAGGGTTGAGTTTGGCCTCGATAACCAGCTTATCGCCGGTCGGCACGATTTCCATGATGGCGTCGCCGGGCGCCACAACACCGCCGATGGTATTGTAGCGCAAGCTCTTGACCACGCCATCGATGGGGCTGAGGATTTCCGTGCGGGCCAGGGTGTCGGTCGCCCTTGCGAGCGCTTCACGGGTCTGCGCGATCGACAACTCGGTCTTGCCCAGCAGGCCGAGGGCGGCGCTGCGGAATTTCAGCCGCTCCTCCTCGATCCTTGCCTGCGCTTCGGCCTGGGCCGCTTCCGCGCGCGGAATGGCTGCCTCGATCATCGCCAGGTCGCCTTCCAGGTCTTCCACATCCCGTTGCAGCTTCAGATGTTCGATCTTCGGCGTCAGGCCGTCGGTGAGCAGATCGCTCGACATGGCGAATATCTCGCGCGACAGGGTCAGGCTATGCGTCACCGAGGCGTATTCAGTGCGGATTTCGGCGACGGCCAGTTCGCGCTGTTGAGCCTGATCGCGCAAGACCTTGAGCGTGCCGTCCAGTTGCGCTTGGCGGGCTTCGAACACGCTAATTTCGTTGGCCAGGAGGGTGGGCCGCCGGACGGCCACATCCTCCGGGAAGTCCGGCTTTTCGCCGCGTGCCGCGGCATCGAGGCGGGCCCTGACTAGAATCAAGGAATCGAGGCGCAGGGACATCTCCTCGCGCGAGGCGCTCGAGGCGGTCAGGTCGAGTTGAATCAGCGGCTCGCCGACCGCGACGATATCTCCCTCGGTGACAAAAATTTTCTGGATAATGCCGCCTTCAAGATGCTGGATCACCTTGACCCGGCCTTGGGGCGCGACCTCGCCATAGGCGATGGCAACCTCCTCAAGCTCGGCATAATTGGCCCAGACGGCGAGCCCGATGAGCAGGGCCGCGACCAGCCAGCCGAGGCCGCGGTAATGCGCCGGCGTCTCCTTGACCAGCCTGTCGAGCCGGGGGCTCATCCCGCCATTGTTCATCCCGCTATTGTTCATCCTGATTGGCGCCCGCGTTCGCCGATTTCGCGAACCTCGGCCTTGCCGTATAAGGCGGTGAGCACCTCGCGCGCCGGACCGGCGAGGCTCACCTTGCCGTGGTCGAGCGCCAGGATATGGCTACAAACCGACAGCAGGGCCGGCGTGTGGCTGACCAGGATAATCGTGTGATCGGGGGCGAGCTTGAGCAGGGTGTCACGCAACGCTGTCTGCGCCGGCTGGTCGAGATTGCTGGTCACTTCGTCGAGCAGCAGCACGGGCGGATCGCCCAACAGCGCCCTGGCGATGGCGATGCGCTGGCGTTCGCCACCGGAAAGTTTGGCGCCGGCCTCGCCCACATCCGTGGCATAGCCATCGGGCAGATCGACAATTTCGTCATGGGCGCCGGCCAGCCGCGCCGCGGCCATCACCTCGGAGTCGCTGGCGTCGGGATTGGCAATGGCGATGTTTTCGCGGATGCTTCCCGAGAACAGGGTGGCGTCCTGAGGAACATAGCCAATCCATTCGGCAAGCTCGCGGCGGGTGAACTGGTCGATATCGGCGCCATCCAAGGTGACCCGGCCCTGGTCCGGCGGATAGAGGCCCTGAGCCAGTTTCAACAGCGTCGTCTTGCCGCAGCCGTTGTTGCCGACGATACCGACCATGCCGCCGGGTTTGATTTGCAGCTTCAATCCTTCGATTGCCGGCGAGCGCGTCTCGTCGTAAGTGAAGCTCACATTGTCGAGCAGAATCTCGCCCCGCGGCCGCTCCAGGGACATCTCGCTCCTCCGCCGTTCGTCGGGCTGGGAGAAGATCTCGCCGAGGCGGTCCCGCGCCTGCTTGTACTGGGCGTGGTTTCGCCACACCCCGATCAATTGGTTGAACGGAGAAATGATCCGATTGCCGAGCATATTGGTGGCGATCAGCGCACCGATGGTGAGCTGTTGGTCGATGATGGCGACAGCGCCGAAGCCGGTGACCGCGACCGTGGTCATGGTGGCGACGACCAAGCCGGTGTTGATATAGCCGTCGCCAGCGGAACCTCGGCTGAACGAGCGCGTGATGGCGGCGGCGTGGCGTTCCTCCCAGCGAGAGCGATAGGCATCGCCGAGGGCCAGCGCCTTGACCGTCGTGCGTCCGGCGAGCATCTCGGCGATCAGGCCATCCCGATCGGTCCCGGCATGACGCTCGGCGCGGGTCAGGTGCTCAAGCGCTCTGCCCGACCACCAGGCGAGCAGCAGGAATAGGGGTATGGCGGCGACGATGACCCAGGCGATGGGCTCGGCGATAACGAAGATCAGCAGCAGGAACAGCGCAACGAATGGCAAATCGGCGACCAGAATTGCGGTCGCCCCGCAGAAAATATTGCGCATGGTGTCGACGTCGCGGAATAGGGCCTGCCAATAGCTCGTCGGGCGGGACTCCAGCACCCGAAGCGGCAAGGCGATCAACTTGTCGAACAGGGCCTCGCCGAGCCGCGCGTCGATATGGACCGCGGCGCGCTGCAACAGCTTCGCCCGCGCTTGACGCAGAATGAAATCGAAAACGATGGCGATGGCAACACCGATAATCAGCGCTTTGAGCGTGGCCAAGCCCTGATAAAACACCACGCGATCATAAACCTGCAGAATGAACACCGGTAGCGCCAGGGCCAGCACATTGATAAACGCCGACATCACCACCACTTCGCGGAAGGCGGGACGCAACGGTTTTAGTAAGGGCCCAAGCCAGGATTTGGATTTTATCGCTCCCATAGCCTTATATGGCCAAGTTTGGTTAAAATAGGCAAATCATTAAGCCGGTTGGTTAAAGGGGTGAGCGCGTGAAGAAACGATTGCATTCGGCCATACGGGGCAAGGGTTTGCTCTTCATGGTCTCGTCCGTCATGATCCTGATGTTCATCGCGTTGCGCATCTGGGATCCGGTCGCGCTGCAAACCCTGCGGCTCAAGGGTTTCGACTTTTATCAGAGCGCCCATCCCCGCGAGCCCTCCAATCAGCCGGTGGCGATCATCGATATCGACGAAGAGAGCCTAGCGGCGTATGGCCAATGGCCCTGGCCGCGCACCATAATCGCCAAGTTGGTCACCAAGCTTATGGAGGCCGGCGTCGTCGTGGTCGGCTTCGATGTGGTGTTTGCCGAGCCCGACCGCACCTCGCCGGCCAATGTGGCAAAAGTGGTTCCCGGTCTCGACGAGGCGACGCGCGCCATCCTGAACAAGATGCCGAGCAACGATTCAGTGTTGGCCGACACACTCAAGCGGAGCCGCGTGGTGCTGGGTCAATCGACCACATCGCAGCCAAGCGCCGCAATGGCCGAGCGAAAGACCGTGACGTCGAGCGTCGGGGTCAAGGGCGTCAAGGGCGTCAATCCCATGGATTATGTGTTCGGGTTCATCGGGTTGACCCGAAATTTGGGCGAACTCGAGGAAAACGCCTCGGGCATCGGCCTGTTTACCATTCAACCCGAAATCGATGGCGTGGTGCGGCGCGTGCCGGTGGTCGGGCGGGTCGGCAAGAAACTCTATCCGACCCTGGTGATTGAGATGCTGCGGGTCGCCCTGGGCCGAAGAAGCATACTCTTGGTAGGCAACGCCTTCGGTGTCTACGGCGTTAAATTGACCAAGAATCTGCTCATCCCGACAGACCAGAACGGCCGCACCTGGATCAATTTCTCGCCGCATGATCAGGGGCGTTATATTTCGGCGAAGGATGTACTCGAAGGTGATCTGCCGCCCGGTCGTCTGGCCGGTCATCTGGTCCTCGTCGGCACCTCGGCGGTGGGCCTGCTCGACATCAGGGCAACCCCGGTGGACCCCGCCATGCCGGGGGTGGAAATCCATGCGCAGCTCCTCGAGACGATTCTCGACGACATCGGCCGGCAAGGCATTCGCACGGCCATCGATAGCCTGATGAAGGCACCCGAAGAGCAGCGCGATATGGTCAAGATCGAGCAGTTCCGCGACCAACTCGCCATGCGAGAGGCCCTGGGGCCGACCTATCTGGAATGGCCAAACTACGCCATTTACGCCGAGCTGGCGGCGCTGCTCTCCCTCTGTCTGTTAATGGCCCTGATGGCCATCTATGTCGGGGCGGTATGGAGCATGTTCGCCGGCGGCGCAACGGTCGCCCTATTCATGGGAACCTCGTGGTATCTTTATGTGGAAAAAGGAATTCTTCTGGATGTCGTTTCCGCCGGTATCGCGGGGTTCCTGATTTACAGCGTGCTGACCTATCTCAATTACGTTCGCGAGGGGAATGAGAAAAGGCAGGTGCGCAGCGCCTTCGCCCAATATATGTCGCCGGCCCTGGTCGAACAGCTCGCCGAGAACCCCGATCAGCTACAGCTCGGCGGTGAGATGCGCGATATGACCTTGCTGTTCTGCGATGTGCGTGGTTTCACAAGCATATCAGAGCTTTACAAGTCCGATCCCCAGGGACTGACCAGCCTGATCAACCGGTTTCTCACACCGACCACCAACGATATCCTGGCGCGCCGCGGCACCATCGACAAATATATGGGTGACTGCATCATGGCGTTCTGGAACGCGCCCTTGGACGATGAAGACCATGCGGCGAATGCCTGCGAGTCGGCGCTGGCGATGATGATCAGCGTGGCGGAATTGAATGTGGTGCTGGAGGCCGAGGCCGAGGAAACGGGCCTGCGTTTCATTCCAATCAAGGTCGGCATCGGCATCAATTCGGGCGAGTGCTGCGTCGGCAACATGGGTTCCGAGCAACGCTTCGATTATTCGGTTCTGGGGGACCCGGTGAATCTGGCGGCGCGGCTCGAAGGCCAGTCCAAGAACTACGCGGTCGACATCGTCATCGGTGAGAACACCCTGAAAAAAGCCGAGCATTTCGCCACCGTCGAGCTCGACCTGATCAAGGTCAAGGGCAAGGACGAAGCGGTGCGTATTTACACCCTGCTTGGCGATACGGAAATGCGCGAAAATGCCGATTTCCTGACCCTCGCCGGGCGCCATGGAGACATGCTGGCGGCTTACCGAAGCCAGAAATGGGACGAGGCGCGTGGCGCGATTGCCGATTGCCGCAAGATCAATGGCCCGCTCGATAAATTCTATGATCTCTACGAGGAGCGTATGAGCGTCTTCGAAGAAGTTCCACCGGACGCGGATTGGGACGGCGTCTACGTGGCGACAACGAAATAATCCGCCCGGTGCGCATAACGGTCAGTTATGCGGCTGGAACACCCTATTTGAGTATGGCTTCCGGCGTCATCCGCCCGATGGAGAACAGCATACGGTAAACCGCAATGCGTGAATCGAAGGCCGCGTCCGCCGCGCTGATTTGGGCGATGAACACTTCGTTCTCGGCGTCGAGAAGATCGAGCAGGGTTTCCTGGCCCGCCAGGCGCCGTTTATTGCGCGCCACATAGACCTCGGTCGCGATATTGACGGCATTTTCAAGCAACGTCACGCGGGCGCGTACCGTATCGAACTGATCCCAGGACAGGCGCACGTCTTCGATAACCTTGCGATTGACGAAAGAGTGGCTTTCCACCGCCGCCATATTACGGAACGTGGCGTCGGCCACATCGGCGCGGGTCGAGAAGCCGGTAAATAAATTCCAACGGGCCTCGATTTTCACCACATAGTCGCGCCGCGAACCGATCACCCCTTGGACATCCTGTTCATAATTATACTGCCCGACGAGATCAATTTCCGGGTAATAGGGCGACTGGGCGCTCCGCTTGCGTTCCTGTGAAAGATCGATGACGCGGCTGCTGTTGGCGACGATCGGGTTTTCTAAAAGAACGATCCTCTCGGCTTCTTCGAGAGTCGGCGGCAGCATCCCAAGAGGCGCTTCCGGCGTCGTCATGCTGGCGAGCTCCGGCTGGACGCCGAACACCTGGGCATAACGCGCAACGGCGTTGCGAATGTTGCCTTCGAACGCGACGCGGCGTTCCTTGGCGATCTGCAGCCGTGATTTCGATTGCAGCACATCGACGGTGATGCCGGCGCCGCGCTGAACCCGCTCGTCCTCAAGATTGAGCTGGCGTTGGATGTTTTGTGCGTTGCCCACCGCGAACCCGATCAGAGCGGAGTGACGCAATACGTTGAGATAAGCCGAGACCGCTTCAAACAGGATTTCCTGGCGGGTTCCTTCGAGCGTGATCGCCGCGATTTCCCTATTCAGGCGCGCGGTTTTGTTGCTGGCCTCGCGGCGGAAACCGGTGAAAATATTTTCGGTCAGGGTCAGCGAAAGAGATTCCCGGGGTGTATGGAGCGAGCTGCCGTTGCGCGACGTCGTCGAGCGTAGTCCGGGGCTGTCGGTATGTTCGTAGCCCCAGTCGGTGAACAGATCGAGGGACGGCAGATACTCGCCGAAAGCGCGTTTAACGCCCTCGTCGGCGGCAGAGACATTGTTGCGCGCCGCATTCAGCCGGGGATGATTTTCCAGCAGGTAGACAACCTCATCCGAGAGAGACGCCGCCCACAGCGGGCTCCAAACCAGACTCAATACAGCGCTCGCTATTAATAGCCTCATCCTAACCTGCCCTCCTGCAAGAACCTATGCAGCCATACTGTTTCGCCTTTTGGGCAATCCTAGCTCATATAAGTGAAGAACTTATATCATTATCAACCAGTAGCGCAACGTCGGCCGTATTGCCGTTCAGCACCGAATAAGACCGACCGCCGATGGTCACATCCGTGTTCGAGTCCGTAAAACCGACGGCGCTAACCTGATCGCCGGCATTGCCCGAGACGATCAGGGTGCCGGCATTCTCGCCGTCGGTGATGTTTTGCAGGCCGTCCTCGTCCAAGATCAGCTTGTTGTTGCCGGTTCCCCCCAGATCGATTTCCTCGAAGCCGCTATAGATTGATGCGGCCAGGGAGAGCAAGTCGAGAGTTTCGCCGCCGCCGCCGAATTTCAGAATATCGTTGCCGCTGCCGCTGCCGCCGTCGACGCGCAGGCTGTCGGCGGCATCGAAGACGATGGTGTCATCGCCCGCCCCGCCGATCAGAACGTCGTCACCGGCGCCGCCGTCCAGGGCGTCGTTGCCGCCGCCGCCGTCAAGCCTGTCGTTGCCGTCGCCGCCGGTGAAGCTGTCGTCGCGCTCGCTGCCGAAGAAATGGGTGGCGTTCCCGGCGTTGAGGGAATCGTTGAAGGTGGCCGACAGACTATCGCCATTGACGGACAGCGTCGGCGCGGCGAAATCCTCCGCTGCGACCCCCGAGACCGCCAGCGAGACGCCCGATGCATCGAACAGGATGCCGCCGTCGCCGGTGGCGAATTGAAACGACTCGCCCGCGGTGGGCAGGAAGCCGTCAAGGAAAGAGAGCTCGACGACGCCGTCGCGTACATCGAGTGTTTGCGTGACGATCAATTGATCGGTATCGCCGCCGGCGCCGATTTCGATATCCAGGGTGCCGGCGCTCAGGGTGAAATCGCCGTCCACGGTCAAGGTGCCGACCGAGGCGCCCGGTGCAACCTGGCCCGAGAGAAAGACCGTGCCGACAATCGTCCCGCCGGTGTCGTTCAGCGTGCCCAGGCTGCCGACGATGATGGTCGGGGCGGTGACCACGGCGCCGTTGGATACGGTCAATGTCCCGGTGCCGAGCACACCGACGAACAGGACAGCGGTACTGCCGGAAATGGTGAGAGACGAGCTCGACCCGTCGACTGTGACGACGCCCGTCGAGTCGACTTCGGAGCCGATAACGAAATTCACATTGCCGGTACCCCGGCGACCGTGAGCGAGCCGCCGCTCAGGACATTGAGCACGCCCGACGAGCCGCTAAGCTGGCCCACCGAGAAGAAGCTGTTGTCGCCGAAGACCAGTACAAGGCCGCTGTTCGAGACCGTCAAAGTACCCACGCCGCCCCTGCCGACCTGGAATAAGGGACCGCCGAACCCGGCGTCCACGTTCGATGTGGAAATATGAAGCTCTGAACTCGCGCCATCCACCAGCACGGTGCCCGTGCTGCCGGCATCGCGCGCGATCTGTACCGTCGGCGCCGTGGTGTCCGTGTTGGCGCCAATTCCCGTGCGGACGTCAAGATGACCGCCATTCGTCACACTAAGAGTGCCGTTGCTGCCGGAATCCCGGCCGACCCGTAAAAATCCCGCCTGGTAACTCAAGGAGCCGCTGAACCGGCCGTCGTCGTTGGATACGATGACGACGCTTCCCGCGCCGGTCACCGTCGTCGTGCCCGTGCCGCCGGGCCCAATTTCCAATTTGAGCGTATTGAGTTGGCCGCCGGCGGACACCAGCAATGTGCCCGTGGCGCCGGACACAAGGCCAAGCGACACGATGTTATCGAGGCCAACCGTGGTCAGGACCGAACCCGAGCCCGTGACGATCACCGTGCCGCCGCCGCCGGATAACGTACCGATCGTCAGGTTGTCGGCGACGGTCGATGTGAGTGTCACCGTGCCGCCCGAGGAGACTGTCAGCGAACCCGTGCCGCTGTCGCCGACACTGAGACCGCCGGAGCTGCCGTTCACAACCAAGGATGAGCCCGTGCCGGAGACCGTCACGGCGCCGCTCGAGCCGCTGGCGCTGCCGATGTCCATGCCCGCCTGGCCGCCGGAGCCGTTGACGGTGAGCGAGCCACCGCTCGAGATATCGAGGTTGCCCGTCGCGGCGGAGCCCAGGCCCAGCTTCACGAAGCTATTGGAGCCGGTGAGATTGAACGCGCCGCTGTTGGAAATCGTCACGGTGCCGGAGCCGCCAATCCCCAGCTGTAGCAACGGGCCAAAGCTGGCGTTCGAGGTGAGCTGTGTGATGTCGATGATCGAGCCCGAACCATCGATCAGCACAGTACCGGTGCTGTCTGCGTCGGTGGCGACCTGTAGGCTTGGCCTTACGGTGTCCGTGTTGCTGCCGATTCCTGAACGAATGTCGATATTGCCGCCGGCCAGCACACTCAGTGTGCCGGTGCTGCCGGGAAACCGGCCGACCCGGACAATCCCCGCAAAGGGGTCGGATGCGCCGCTGAACCGGCCGTCGTCGTTGGAGATGGTTATGGTGCTGTCCGTGCCGGTCACTGTCGCCGTGCCCGTGCCGGCTTCGCCAACTTCGAGGAGAAGCGTCTTGAGCGCGGCACCGTCCTCAACCAACAGCGTACCCGTGGTGCCCCCTACGGCGCCAACCGACACCGAGTTGTCGAGGCCTTTCGTGGTCAGGCTCGAACCCGCGCCCGTGACAGTTACCGTACCGGAGCCGCCGGATTCCGCGCCAATATCCAGATTGTCGGAACCGGTCGAGGTGATGGTCACCGACCCCCCTGAGCTCACCGTCAGCGCGCCCGTGCCGAATTCACCGACGCTGATGTCGCCTTTGTCCAAAACCAGCGTCGAACCCGTACCGGAGACCGTCACGCTGCCGCTCGCGCCACTGACACTGCCGATATCCAGACTCGCCTCGGTCCCGGTCGGCGGAGAGAGGGTCACCGTGCCGCCGCTGTCGACCGTCAGCGTGCCGGTGCCCGCCTTGCCGACGATAATGCCGGAGCTTATCGTGGTGAGAGTGGCCTCGCCCGAAACCGTGACGGTGCCCTCGCCGGTCGACGTGTTGCCGATAATGACGTCAGTGAACGAGTCGCCGGCCGACGCAGTGAACGTCTCGATTCCCGTGTCGCCGACAATGAGACTGGTGGTGACTCCGAAGGTCACGGTTATGGTGACGGTGGCGGTCGCGGTGGCAATACCGTCGCTCACCGTGTAGGTGAAGCTGTCGGTCGCGCTTGTGCCCTCGGTGAGCGAGTCGAAGGCTGTGCCGGGATCGTAAGAAAAGGTGCCGTCGCCGTTATCGGTGACGCTGCCGAGGGTCGCGGTGCTATCGATTGACGTCACCGTCTTCTCTTCGCCAACGTCTAAGTCGATATCGTTGGCGAGCAGGTCGGCGGCCGCGATGACGAGTATCGTATTGTTGTCGGTCGTATTTGTGTCGTCGATTGCGATGGGCGTGAAGTTGACACCGTCGAAGACCGCCGTCCCGTCGGTGAATTGGAAAACCTCGACATTCACCGCGGTATCCGTACCGTCGCGCCCCGGCGTCGAATCGACGATTGTGACGACGCCGCCTGTATCGCTGACGCTGTAGCCGGCCACCGCCCCGGACAACACCAGCGTATCGATTCCGGCGCCGCCGTCGAGAACATTGTTGCCGCTGTCACCGGCGATGATGTCGTTGCCCGAGCTGGTGATGACGTTCTCGAATCGGAGTAGAATATCGCCGCCGATGTCACTGCCCGATGCGACGCTGGCCAAGAGGCTGACGGAGACTGCGTTTGTGGCGCTGGCGTAGCTGATCGTATCGATGCCGACGCCGCCATCGAGCGCGTCGTTGCCGGCGCTGCCGAACACAATGTCATCGCCCGCGGCGGCGGTGATGACATTGTTGGCGGCGTTACCGGTGATGATGTCGTTGCCCGCCCCGCCGATCACATTCTCGATAGCGACAAGGCTGTCGGTGCCGGTCTCAACGCCCGATGCGGTGCCAGCCAGGAGATTGATCGTCACCGTGTTCGTCGCGCTGGCGAAGGTCACCGTATCGATCCCGACGCCGCCGTTTAAGATATCGTTGCCCTCGCCCGATCCGCCAACCAGGATGTCGTTGCCGGCCTCGCCGAAGAGTTGATCGTCGCCGGGCCCACCGTCCAGGACGTCGTTGCCGTCGCCGCCGAGGCCGAAGAGCTGATCGTCGCCGACACCACCGGTTAGCACGTCAGCCGCTTCGCTGCCGGTCAGGGTAACGCCGCCGGTCGCCGTCGGGTCGGTGATGATGTCGACGATGATGTCGACGATGATGTCGACGATGTTGTCGATGATGTTTGGGTCCTCGAGGGCGGCATCGAACAAGTCGTCAGCCTCCCTCAGAACGAAGGCGATGTCGTTATCGCTGATTTTGATATGAGGCACAGCTCCGGCAAAAATCTTTAGCGCAACATCGATGGGTTGTGGGCCGAGCCTGTCGCCAAGGGCGGCCAGCGCCAGGGCGGGCCTGACGGTAATGCCGCCGTCGTCGATGGCGATGATATCGCTTTCGAATCCGCCGATAACGGTAACCACCTCTTCGGATTCGGCCGGTGCCGGTTCGCCCTGGGGCGCCTGGGCGGCATCCTCGGGCGCCGGCGCGGCGCCGGCGTCGCCCTGCTGGCCATCCCCATCCTGCTGATCGCCTTCCTGCTGGCGGCGCTCCTGCATGACACGCACGGTGCTCTGATGAACCCGCACCGTATCGCCGAAGGTATTGTCGAACTGGCTGGGCGAGAACGAATCGAGCTGCGGCACGGCGCGGGCGCTGCTGACGATGACCGCATTGTCCAGGTAGTTGGACGAATCGAGAATGATCTGGCCGATGTCCGTGCTGACCACAATAACGCCGACACCGCCGTCATCCTCGGCCAGCAGGGTAACGATATTCTCCTCGCCTTCCTGGGCCGCCCTGCCGGCGACCTTGGTGCCGCGGATGCCGATGACGGAGACCGGCGTCGTCACGACCATAGCGTCGGGACCGCTGGCCGCGATCTCGCCGGTGACGAAGACGAAGACGCCTTGGAGGACCGAGATGCTCATGGCGCCGACGCCGGTCTCGGGATCATAGATCAGATCGTCGATCACCATGCGCGCCCCGGCGCCCAGGGAGAAGGTGGTGTTGTCGATAAACACCAGACCCACCGAGGAATCCGGCCCGGTCTCCATGACATCGCCGAGATAGATCGGCGTATCGATTTCAAGAGTGACCTTGGTGCCGTCGGTCCGCGTTGCGGTCACGGTTCCATCGACCACGGTAGCAATCCCGATGGGCTCGGAGTCGGCGGCCGGCCCGGTTTGGGCGTACTGGCCCGGCGCCAGCGGTCCGGCGAGACGGGCCACCAGCTCGGGCGCCAGCTCAGCGCCGCCGGCGGTGGCCAGCGCCGGCGGATCGGCAAGCTCGAAATATCCCGAGATGAGAACCTGGTCGCCGTCCGGGCTGGTCAGCAGTAAATCGCTGCCCTGGCGGGCGAAATCGGCGGTCAGCAACATCGTGCCGTGGGGGATGACCAGCGCCTCGCGGGCAACCGCCTCAAGGACGATAATTTCGCTCGCCGCCGCCCCCGTTAAGGTTGACGCCCCAAATATGGTGGTCGCCGGCGTCTCGGGCTGACCCTCGGTCATCGCCTCTCCTTAACCCACGCTGTGGTTCATGGCCTCCACAACCATGCCCTCGGAGTCACAGTTATCACACCAATGCGAAACTCCAATATTCCTAAACAAAATAAAGAGTTTGTCAAAGTTATCGTCACTGATTCCGGCGGCAAAAATGCGGCGCTTGCCTTGAGCGCCGCCCTCACAATCATCAAAAGACTCGTGACATTGATCGAGCCGTCTTTCATCATGCGGGTCGGCTGTTCCGAGGCATTTGTGGTGAATTCCTTGCTTTCTACAAATTTTGAAATCGATGCTTTGGCGAGCTGAATCCGCTTGCGGTCTCCCCGGGCGCCGCCAGCGCGGCTTCACCCTGGTGGAAATCCTGGTTGTGCTGGTCATCCTCGGCTTGCTGTTCGGCCTGGTCGGGCCGCGCGTCATCGATTATCTGTCGCGCGCCAAGGCGGATGTCGCGCGATTGCAGTTAGAAAACATCGAAACCGCGCTCGACCTCTACCGTCTCGACGTTGGCGGCTACCCCAGCCAGGAGGAAGGTCTTCGCGCCCTGGTGATGGCGCCGAGCGGAATCGACCGATGGAACGGGCCCTATCTCAAGGATAAGGCGGTGCCGATGGACCCCTGGGACCGGGACTATATCTATCGGATCCCGAGTCTCCATGACGGGGCCTATGATCTTTCTTCCCTGGGGCAGGACGGCGTCGAAGGCGGCGACGGGGAAGCCGCCGACATCGCCAACTGGTGAGAGGGTGCCAATCATCGCAAGCTGGAGTAAGGTAATCGTGGCAATCGCCGTGAAGGGAGGGCAGCTTGTCCCAATCGCGTAATAGCCGGTCATGGCTCGCGGCGACAGTGGTCGGCGGTTTGTTGGTCATGACGGCGATGGTCGTGAAGCCAGCGGCGGCGGCGAGATGGATCGTCGATGAGACGACAGGCTGCGGCACCAGTAACCCGTTCCCGGCCGCCGACGAGTCGATTCGCTGGTACGGCGCATGCGTCAACGGCATGCTCCAGGGCGAGGGCACGTTAATCTGGTATCGCGCGGGCCTCGAGGTTGAGCGCAACAAGGGAACATTTCTGGACGGTGAACTTCACGGCGAAGCCATCACCAGCTACCCGGATGGCCGGACCATCGCCGGCCGATACCGCAATGGCGAACGCCACGGTGTCTTCCTCGTCACCCAGACCGGCGGCGGCCAGGTTCGGGCGCTCTATGAACGCGGCCGGTTAATGAGTCAGGCGACTGTAAACGGGGGGGAGACTGGCGGCGGGAGCGACCGGCAGCCGGTCGCGGCCGCACCGGCGATAGCCATCCCTCGGCCTCCGGCGGCGGTTGCCGCGCAGCCTGCCCCGGTTTACGCCGCGCCAGCGCCGGCGCCGGTTCTGAACCCGGCGAATCCCCCTCTGCCCGTGGTGCAGCCGGGCTACGTCAAGCCCGCCATTCTATTGCGGTATTCCGACAATATCGATGCCGGTCAGCTGTTCAGGAGTCTTTTCGCCTCGTCGGGCAGAAACGCGGTGGCGCCTGCGGGAGGCGTGACCGCCGGCCAATAATCGGATCCATGCCCTGGTGCCGCAATGCTGTGGAACAGGATGCGCCAGGGCGTGGGGGAGCGTCCGTTGGGCTGGGGCTCAGAGCCCTGAATCAACCGTCGCTGTAGCGTCTGACACCGTCCTAACTCCTTGACAGTATGCATGGATAACAAATAGTTTTGAGTGCAGAAGACCCGGGGAAGGGTCCGGTGTCTGGTTACGATATTGTGTCATGGATGGGCCAGCCCATCCTTAGAATGGGCACATGACGAGGGGACATGAGCGAGCATTATCAGGTCGCGATAATTGGGTCCGGGCCCGCGGGGTTGAGCGCCGCCGGACACGCGGCGGAACTCGGCGTCTCGCATGTGTTGTTTGAGAAGACCGACCATCTTTCCGATACGATCTACAAATACCAAAAGGGCAAGCTGGTCATGGCGACGCCGGACATCTTGCCCCTGCGCAGCGATTATTCATTCGAGCTCGGCAGCCGTGAAGAAATTCTTGGGCTGTGGGACGAACAGAATGAGCAGCTCGCCGTCAACACCCGATTCAACTCGGATGTGACCGGAATCTCCGGCGAGAAGGGGGGCTTCGAGATTACCGTCGGTGGAGAGACCGTGACGGCGGATCATGTGGTGCTGGCCATTGGGCTGCAGGGCAATCTGCGCCAGCTCGGCGTGCCGGGCTCCGAAGGCGCTCCGCATTTGCAATATCAGCTCGACGACCCCGATGAATACGAGGTCGAGACCATCGTCATCGTCGGCGCGGGCGATGCGGCGATTGAGAACGCGGTCGCCCTGGCCAAACAGAACAAGGTCATCATCGTCAACCGCAAGAGTGAATTCGCGCGTATCAAACAGGGCAACCTCTCGCTGATCGAGGATTCGATCGACAAGGGTGTTTTGACCTGCCTGTACAGTGCATCGCCGGTACGCGTTGACCCCGGTTCAATCACACTGGCCATGCCCGACGGCGAAGTCGAGGTCAAATGCGACCGGATCATCGCCCGCCTGGGCGCGATCGCGCCGCGTCAATTCGTCGAAGCCTGCGGCGTAGAGTTTCCGTCCAAAGACCGCACGGCGCTGCCCGAAGTCAGCGCGACGTACGAATCGAACGTCTCGGGGCTGTATATCATCGGGGCGCTTGGCGGCTATCCGTTGATCAAGCAGGCGATGAACCAGGGCTACGAGGTGGTCGAGTATATCCTCGGCAATGAGATCAAGCCGGCGGATGAGCCGCTGCTCGAGGAACGCTTTGCCATCCTAGGCTCCGTCGCGGTGGCCGATGTCTTGTCGTTGATTCGTGAAAACGTGCCGATGTTTTCTGCGTTGAACCCCCTGCTGTTGCGCGAATTGATGATCGATTCGACGCTCCACCGACCCAAGGCCGGCGACATCGTTTTCGCGCGCAATGACTACACCAACAGCTTCTTCACGGTGATCAGCGGTGAAGTGGATATCGAGATCGATCCGGAGGATGCCACCCATGTGGTGACCTTGGGCCAGGGCCAGTTCTTCGGCGAAATGGGCTTGATCTCGGGGCGCCGCCGCACAGCCACGGTGCGCGCCAAAAGCGAATGCATCCTGCTCGAAGTGCCCAGACGCTCGATGATCAAACTGCTCAGTTCGGTCGAGTCCGTTCAGCGGGTGGTGGATCAGACGGCGATCGTTCGGCAAATCAACACATATCTCGCGCCTGACGCCACCGCGGAGGATCTCGCCGAGGTTCTTGAAACCGGCTCGATCGAGAGTTTCAAGGCGGAAGAGGTGCTGTTTTATGAGGGCGACCCGGCCGACGCGGTACATCTCATCCGGCGCGGCTCGGTCACCGTCTCGAAGCGCATCGGCGGCAAGGATGTGGTCATAGCCTACGTACCGGTGGGCCACTATATCGGTGAAATCGCCTTGCTGTCGGACGCCCCGCGCACCGGCACCGTGCGCGCCACCGTGGCGACCGAGACGATCAAGATCGACGGTTCCGCCTTCAAGCGATTGCTCGATCAGAATATGGACCTGAGAGCCGAAGTCGAGGCCCGGCTGGGCGAGCGCCTGGTGCAGAGCGAGCGCATGGGGCTGAGCTCCAATGCCAGCGGGATCATCGAGTTCCTTATTGCCCAGGGCCTCGGCGAGGCGACCGACGTGCTGCTCATCGATGAGAGCCTTTGCGTGCGCTGCGACAATTGCGAGAAGGCCTGCGCCGAGACCCACGACGGCATTACGCGCCTCGACCGCCAAGCGGGACCAACCTTCGATAATCTTCATGTGCCGACCTCATGCCGCCATTGCGAGCACCCATACTGCATGGCCGACTGCCCGCCGGACGCCATTCACCGGGCGCAGAACGGCGAGGTCTTTATCAACGATTCATGCATCGGCTGCGGCAATTGCGAGCGCAACTGCCCCTACGGCGTGATCCAGATGTCGGCTAACCCGCCGGCGAAACCCGGCCTGCTGTCCTGGATGCTGTTCGGCGCCGGCTCCGGCCCCGGCCAGGACAAGTCGGTCAAGGGCGATGGGCCCAAGAAGGCGGTCAAGTGCGACATGTGCAAGGACATTGAGGGCGGCGCAGCCTGTGTTAGGGCCTGTCCGACGGGCGCCGCTATCCGGGTGAGTCCCGAAGAATTTTTGGCAAAGGTAGTTCAAGCGACGCATTAAAAAATTTGGATTTAGGGAAGGTATTTAACGTTGGCGACGCACGAATCGGTTCTGGTCTACCGGCGGTTCAGGTATCTCAAGCTGGCGTCTTTGGCGGCGGTTATCGCGGTTATCGCCTACGCCGTACATTCGCCGCTCGGCATGCCCAACGGCGGCACCTGGCTGGGCTATACTCTCGGCATCGTCGGCGCCCTGTTGATCTTGTGGCTGATGTATTTCGGCATCCGCAAACGCACGTACGCGTCTGGCACCGGCAAGCTTGAGGATTGGCTCTCCGCACATATTTATCTCGGCGTGGCGTTGATTATTATCGCCACCCTGCATACGGGATTTCAGTTCGGCCTCAATATCCATACCCTGGCCTACACGCTAATGATGTTCGTCATAATTTCCGGCATGTACGGGCTCTATGCCTACATTCGCTTCCCCCGGCAGATGACCGACAATCAGCGCGGCGTCACCCTGGAAAACCTGATGCAGCAGATCGCCGAGCTCAGTCAGGAATGTACCGATCTGTCGATGACATTGAGCGACGAAATCAATGGAATCGTGGTCGAGTCGGGGCGGCAAACCAGTGTCGGCGGCGGGTTCATTCGTCAGCTTTCGGGCCGCGATCCAAACTGCACTACGATCGCGGCGCTCGCCCGCTTGCAGACCATTGCCACAACTTTGCAGGATGACCACGCTGTCCAGGCGCGCCGGTTGATCTCACGCCTCAGCCGCAAGGTCGAACTGTTGTACCGCGCGCGCAAGGATGTGCAGCTTAGGGCGCTGATGAAGATCTTCCTGTTCGTGCATGTGCCGATGTCGTTCGCGCTGTTCGCGGCTCTGTTTTCGCACGTATTTATCGTGTTCTTTTACTGGTAGATCGTAACCGGCGTGGACATTCTAGTTAGCTATCTCACGCGCAAGCGCAGCGGCGACGTTGCCCACCGCGACGTTGAGATCGAGGCTGATGTCATTCGTCTCGGCCGCGGCTCCGACTGCCAGGTCAATCTCCACGATCCCCGGGTGGCGTATAGCCACGCCGAGATACACGATCGCGGCGGCAGCTTCTTTATCGAAGCGATGAATAGTTCGTTCGAGCTGTTGGTGAACGGGACGCCGGTCAATACGATCCAACTCCACATTGGCGATAAGATCGTGCTTGGTCCTTACGAAATCGTCGTCATCGAAGCGCCAAGCGGCAAAAACCTGGCCTTCACGGTCGAGCTTCTCGAACATCGCCTCGATTATCTTGAACGATTGAATTCGCTCAGCCGCACCACCCTGGCCGATGCCGCCGCCGGCATGCGGGGCATGTCCTGGGCATTCTTTATCGTCGTGTTTTCGGTGTTTCTGGCCTGGCCCCTGGTCCATTTCTTCGGACTGTCCGACAGCGCAACAACGTCGCAATCGCCCATGCAGACGAGCAAAGTTGGCGTCAAGATTTGGCCCCTGACACCCGATCTGGCCTGGATCAGCGGCGATATCTCAGCGCCGCACAGATTTGTCGCCAACGACTGCAAGACCTGCCACCAGCGCGCCTTTGTTCAGGTCGAAGATGGGGCCTGCCTGGCTTGTCATTCGAGCGTTCAGCATCACGCGGATCCGGTTAAATTCCCCATGGAGCAAATAACGGAAGCCGCCTGTCAGTCCTGTCACAAGGAACATAACGGCGCCGCGACCATCGTTACCATCAGCGAGACTCAATGCGCCGATTGCCATCGAGATCTCAAGGAGGACGCACCCGACACGACCCTGATCAACGTCTCGAATTTCGGCACGGACCATCCCCAGTTCCGGCCAACCGTGGTGGTCAATGCGACAACCGGCGAGCTTAAGCGGCAAAAGCTCGATAAGGATAATTGGCCTGTCGAGCATTCGAATTTGAAATTTACCCACAAGAAGCATTTGGCGGCAGCCGGCATGCTGGTTCCGGATAAGACCGAGAGAAAGGTTCTGCAATGCGACGATTGCCACCGGCCCGAACCGGGCGGAGTGGGGATGGCGCCGATCACCATGCAGACCCATTGCGCGGAATGTCATCAGCTGAAGTTTGAACCGGCCGTGCCGAGCCGGGTTGTGCCGCACGGCGATGTGGCGGCCGTGAAGCTGATGTTGACCGAGTTCTACGGCAATATGGCGTTGCGCGGCGGCGCCGATGTCAAAGATGCGCCGGACAGTGTGCGCCGCCGTCCGGGTACGGAGCTGACCGAAGCCGAGCAGCTGGAAGCCATGGCCTGGGCGGATCAGCGGGCTGGGCTGGCGTCGGACTATCTGTTCGGCAAGTCGGTGTGCCGCGTCTGTCACGAGGTCTCCAGTGAGCAACTGGGTGCATCGACAAGCTGGTCTATTGAGAATATCCTGGTGGCTGATCGTTGGTTGCCAAAAGGCCAGTTTGACCATGGACATCATAGGAATATGACCTGCGTCGATTGCCACGAAGCCACCAATTCCGATAAGGCAACCGATGTGATACTGCCCCAAATCGCTAACTGCCAGCAGTGTCACGGGGGGGAGTCCGCGAGTAATCTTGTGCCGACGACCTGCAATAGCTGTCATGAGTTCCACCAACCGTTCCTGGGATCCATGCGCCCCATGCAAGCCGCCGCCGCCGGAGAGGGGGGATGATGTTTTTCAAGCATAATTTATTCGGGCGGAGGCTCTTCGCGGCGACGGTTTTGCTCGTTGCCCTTGCCGGGTCCGCCATGGCCGACGAGACCCTGCACCGATTGTCCGAGAACGGCGCGACACTCGGCATCCTGTACACCAACGGTCTGGTCGATGACCTGCAGTTCACGGTGGTGCTCGATGGCGATGTGCCGGAAGCCACCCATGTCTGGGCGCTTATCGGCGGCTCGCAATTTCGCCAGCGCACCCATGAAGGCCAGTGGATCGAATGGAACGGCAGAAACGAGGAACTTCTCGACAACAGCTTCCCCGTGGTCAACGACAGGATTGTCTTCAAGGTGATCGACGAAGACATCGGCGAGGACAACCGAGGCATATCGATTGCCATCGGTTATCGGCTCGGCGGGGTCATGAAATATGGGTTGTTCGGTCTGCTGCCAGAAGGGGGCGAGCCATGAGGCGCCTGGCTGTTATGGAGGCGATTTGCGCGGTGAAGCGTTTGACGGCTGTTGGCTGTCTGCTTGCATCGATGCTCATATCGGTTCTCTGGTCGGCGGCTGCGGTCGCCCAGAATCTGACCGTCGCCGATGTCGAGAAGATTGTCTCGGCGGCGGCGCAGGAGGCCAGCGCCCGCGGTATGCCGGCGACCATCACGGTGGTTGACCGGGTCGGCAACAGCCTCGCAGTGTTTCAGATGAACGGCGCACCAGCGCGGGTCAGCGTGACCAGCAACCGCGGCATCGTCGCGGGCAACGGGCTCGAGAAGATCGAAGAAATTTTCGCCGCCTTTTTCGCCGCGGCAAACTCACCATCGGGCCGGCTGTCGGCGATTGCCAAGGCGATCACCGGCGCCTATCTGTCGTCCGGCGGCAATGCCTTCACCACGCGCACGGCCAGCCAGATCATCCAGCAGCATTTCAACCCGGGCGAATTTTACTCGCCCAGCGGGCCCCTGTTCGGTGTGCAGTTCACCCAGCTTCCCTGCTCCGATCTGTCCGTGCGCCAGGCCACCAACGCGACGATCACGGGCCTGGTCAGCGCGACCGCGGGGCCGAAGCGGTCACCGCTCGGCTTGTCGGCCGATGCCGGCGGGTTGCCGCTCTATAAAGCTGGCGTACCGGTGGGCGGCATCGGCGTCGAAGCCGACGGGATTTACACGCTCGATAACGCGGTCAATAATTATGACAGGGATGTTGACGAGATCATTGCCCTGGCTGGCCAGACCGGCTTCGCGCCGCCGCGGGACATCCAGGCCAATCGCATATTCATCGAGGGCAAGAGCCTACGCTATACCGACGTGAGCACGTCTTCCCTGACCACCAATCCCGCCACGGCGCCGGCCTTTGCGACGATCGGCGGCGGTGTGCTGGGCAGCCTCACCGACGTGATCGGATACTACGTCGCCAGCGGCGGCATCCTCGCCGGCCAGACCTTCGGTAGCGTCGAGTCGGGCATCGCGCCGGCGAGCGTGGTTTCGCCCGGCGTCTATGATTTCGTCAACGGCACGGTGTTCGTTTTGACCGATGGCACATCGATCCCCCGTTTCCCGCCGACCGACAGCCTCAACCCCACAACCGCCGGCGGTGGATTGACGGCAAGCGAGGTGACGACGATCGTCGGCAACGCGCTCAATGTCGCCTTCGCCAGCAGGGCGCAGATCAGGCGCCCGCTCAACAGCTCCGTCCAGGTAACCGTTTCCGTGGTCGATGCCGACGGCAATATCCTTGCCATCGCGCGCACGCCGGACGGGCCGCTCTTCGGCACCGATACGTCACTCCAGAAGGCGCGCACGGCGGGCTTCTTCTCCAGCACCACGGCCGGGGCTTATCTTCAATCCTACGATTCATCCGCGACCCTGGGCACGGTCGTCGGGCAAAACGCCCTGGAAGTTCGGATCGAGGATTACCTCGACAACGTGCGCGCCTTTATCGGCGCGGGAGCCTTGTCGGACGGCATCGCCTTTTCCGACCGCTCGGGCGGCAACCTGTCGCGCCCCTTCTATCCCGACGGTATCGATGGCGCCGCCAATGGCCCGTTCAGCAAACCTTTCGCGGTCTGGAGCCCATTCAACACCGGCCTGCAACTCGATAGCCTGATCGATAATATAGCCCTCCATATCCTGTACGCCGACGGTCTCGGCGGGACCGATACGAACGCCACCTGCAGCTTCTTCCCAACCACGACCTCGTCGGGCAACTTCAAGACCCGCCTCGCCAACGGCTTTCAGATTTTCCCGGGCAGTGTCCCGATTTACCGGGGCGGCCAGTTGATTGGCGGCATCGGCGTGTCCGGGGACGGCATCGATCAGGACGACATGGTCTCCATTCTCGGCTTGCACAACGCCGGGCTCGCTCTCGGCACCGGCGTCGGCAACGCGCCGCCGGCAATCCGCGCCGATACTCTGGCGCCGGGCAGGGCGCGGCTGCGCTATGTGAACTGCCCGTTCAAGCCGTTCCTTGGCTCGCGTGCGCAAAATGTATGCAGCGGGTTATAGTGCGATGAGCAAGTTCGGTGCGTTCGTTTCCGCCAGCATCCTGGCTGTTGGCCTGGTCATCGGCTTGGCCGCGCCCGCCGAGGCCGGCAAGGAATTGATCAACCCGGACGCCATGGACGGCGAGGGTGTTCTCGTCCCCATGACTATCCCCATCGCCGCCACGCGCCAGATCCCGGGCCAGGAACCCCCGGCCCCCGATTTACCGCCGGGTGCGATCGACCCGACCGCGGTTGCTCCGCCATCGCCGACGTTGCCCCGTGAATTTATTCCAATCCCCGATCGCTGGGGGCTGGTCGAGGCGGTTGGCGTCCATGACAACTGGTGGGATCCATACAATCAGAACACGCTCAAAGGGGATCGGCCCTTGTTCGGTAATGATTGGTTCCTCAATCTGTCGGTCATATCGGACAGCGTGGTCGAGGTGCGGCGCGTGCCCACCGGCATCGGCCCCCAGGCCTCCAGCCGCGCTGGTTCCAACGACCTGTTCAGCAAGGGCGAGCAGTATGTCTTCGTCGAAAATCTGATCATCAACGCCGCCCTCATCAAGGGCGATACCACCTTCAGACCGCCGGACATTGAAATCCGCTTCACCCCGGTCATCAACATCAACTATGTCGACGTCGAAGAGGTCCGCGTGCTGAAGGCCGACCCGCGCGAGGGCACGACGCGCCGCGATTTTCACGTCGGCCTGCAGGACGCCTTCATCGATTACCATCTGAGAAATGTATCCTCGCGCTATGATTTCGATTCGATCCGGGTCGGCATTCAGCCGTTCTCGACCGATTTCAGAGGGTTTTTGTTCCAGGACAACCAGCTCGGTGTTCGGATTTTCGGCAATCGTTTCAACAATTTCTTCCAGTACAACGTGGCCTGGTTCAGGCGGCTCGAGAAGGACACCAACAGCGGCCTCAACGACGTCACCGAAGATCTTCGCGACGACGATATTTTCATGGGCAATCTCTACATCCAGGACTTTCCCGTCCGGGGCTTCGTTTCCCAGCTCACCGTGGTCCATAACCGAAATCGCGAATCCGGAGATTTTTTCTTCAACGACAATGAATTCCTCGAACGCCCCGCATCCTTCGGCGACGAGCGCGGACGCGACTACGATGTGACCTACCTGGGCTTCAACGGCGACGGTCATTTCGGCCGGGTAAATCTTACCTTGTCCGCCTATTACGCCCTCGGAAACGACACCCATAACCAGTTGAACGGCAGCTTCGAGGGCGAGGAATCCGACATCGAAGCCTATTTCGTGGCGGTTGAGCCCTCCGTGGACTTTGACTGGATACGGCTGCGCGGATCGTTCCTCTTCGCCAGCGGCGACAGTGATCCCTTCGACAACAAGGAGGAGGGCTTCGACGCCATCTTCGAAAACCCGCAGTTCGCCGGCGGTGACACCAGCTATTGGATTCGCCAGGGGATTCCGCTCGTCGGCGGCGGCGGCGTAAACCTGACCCAGCGTAACGGCGTGCTCGCCAGCCTGCGCACCAGCAAGGAACACGGCCAGTCGAACTTTAATAATCCGGGGCTCATTCTAATTGGCGGCGGCGCCGATTTCGACATCCTTCCGGAACTCCGCTTCTCGCTGAACGTCAACAAGCTGTATTTCGATAACACCTCGGTTTTGGAGGCGTTGCGCAACCAGGGCGACATCGACACCGACATCGGCTGGGACATCTCGGGCGCCTTCATCTATCGGCCGTTCCAGACCCAGAACGTGATTTTCAGGCTGTCGGGGGCTGTTCTCGTTGCCGGCGACGGCTTCAAGGAGCTCTACACCTCGGCCGCGGACGACGGCTCTACCAATGATCTCTACTACTCGATTCTCGCCAATCTCATCTTAGCCTATTAACGAATCAGGCCTCACTGATGACACGTTTCATTTTCCTGTTTCTGTTTTCTCTGGTTTTGAGCGTGCCGGCGTTCGCCGCCGGCGAAATTGAGAAGCCGCGCGATGTCGAGTATAAGGTGACCCCGCCGGCGCCCCGCGGGCAAACCCCCGAGCAGGCCCTCGCCAAGAGCGCGAGCTGTCTCTCGTGCCACAGCAAGACCGATTCCATGAGCATGCACGACCCCGAGGTCGTGCTCGGCTGCACCGACTGTCATGGCGGTGATCAGACGGTCTCACGCGCCGCCTTCACCTATGAAGAAGCCATGAAAAGGGCGCATGTGGTGCCGCGCCTGCCGAAGACCTGGGGCTACCCGAAGAGCCGCAATCCGGAACGCAGCTACACCCTGCTAAACCGTGAATCGCCCGAATATGTCCGTTTCGTCAATCCCAGCGACCTGCGCGTCGCCCGCGAGGCCTGCGGCGCTTGCCATCTGTCGATCATCCAGGCGTCGGAGCGCAGCCTGATGGCGAGCGGCGCCATGCTGTGGGGGGGCGCTGCTTATAACAACGGCATCCTGCCGTTCAAGAATTACCTGCTCGGCGAGGCCTACACCCGCGAAGGGGTGTCCGCCATCGTGGTCAATCCGATCGAGCCCGACGAAAAGATGACGGCGCGCGGAATTCTGCCCAAGCTGGTGCCTCTGCCCGCCTGGGAGGTGATACCGCCGGGCGATATCTTCCGCGTGTTCGAGCGCGGCGGGCGAAACATAAACACCATCTTCCCCGAAATCGGGTTGCCCAACTCGCTCGGCCAGCTCCAGCGGCTCGAGGAGCCCGGGCGTCCCGACCTGAAACAATCGAACCGCGGCCCCGGAACCGGCCTGCGCATCTCCGTCCCGGTGCTCAACCTGACCAAGACGCGGCTCAACGATCCGGTCTTGTGGTTCTTGGGCACCAACGACCAGCCCGGCGATTACCGATCTTCCGGCTGCGCCGCCTGCCATGTGATTTATGCCAACGACCGCGATCCCAGACATTCCGGACCCTATGCCCGGTTCGGCCACGAGGGTAAGACCCAGACGATCGATCCGACCATCCCGAAAGACGAGGAAGGGCATCCCCTTGAGCACAAGTTCACCAGGGCGATTCCCACCAGCCAGTGCATGATCTGCCATATGCACCAGCCGAATGTCTTCCTCAACAGCTTCCTCGGTTACACCATGTGGGACTACGAATCGGACGCGCCTTCCATGTGGCCGAAAGAGCAGCGATATCCGGACGCCGAGGAAATGCATGAAATTCTCGAACGCAACCCCGAGGAGGCGGCTATCCGCGGTCTCTGGTCAGACGTGGATTTCGTCAAGCAGGTCAGCGAGATGAATCCGGATCTGAAGAACACCCAATTTGCCGACTACCACGGCCACGGCTGGAATTTCCGCGGCGTTTTCAAGAAAGACCGCAAGGGCAATCTGCTCGATGCGGTGGGCGCCGTGGTCGAGCCGAACGATCCGGAGAAGTGGAAGAAGGCGGTGCATTTGTCTTCGATCCACGTCGATGTCGGCATGCAATGCGTCGATTGCCATTTTGCTCAGGACAGCCACGGCAACGGCTATATTTACGGCGAGGTTCAGGCGGCCGTGGAAATCCGTTGCAGCGACTGTCACGGCAAGTCCAACCTCTATCCCACTTTGCTCACCTCGGGGCCCGCGGCGCCTCCGGGTGGCAACGACTTGTCGCTCTTGCGCACCCCGGACGGGCGCAAGCGATTCGAGTGGATCGGTTCGCAATGCGATAAACCTCTCGATACGCCGCGCGATTGCGAGCTCTTCCAGCGTTCATCGGTGTGGCCGGAACTCGAATGGAAGATGAGCCTGGTGATGGATTCGATCAATCCCGACCATGCGTCCTATAACGCCAAGGCGGCGCGCGCCAAGACCATGGCGAAAGGGGCGCCCTACGATAAATGGGGTCCCGGCGTGGCCGCCGAGGACCGCGCGCACCAGGAACAGAAGATGGAGTGCTACACCTGCCACCTCTCCTGGACCACCTCCTGCGCTGGCTGCCATCTGCCGATCCAGGCCAACTGGAAAACCGAGCGCCATCATTTCGAGGGCGGCGAAACGCGTAACTTCGCCACCTATAATCCCCAGGTGGTGCGCGACCAGATGTTCCAGCTCGGCCGTCATTCTAGCGTCAAGGGCAACACCATCGCCCCGGTGCGCTCGACGTCCGGCCTGATCCTGTCGTCGCAGAACATCAACCGCGAGCGCATCTATATCTCTCAGCCGCCGATTGCGTCGAGCGGATATTCGAGCCAGGCGTTCTCGCCGCACTTCGCCCATACAGTGCGCAAGACAGAGACCAAGACCTGCTCCGATTGCCATTTGTCGGATGCCAACGACAACAACGCAATCATGGCGCAACTCATGCTGCTCGGGACCAACTTCGTGAACTTCGTGGGGCCGTTCTCCTGGGTCGGCTTGGACGGCGGCATCGAGGGCGTGAAAGTGGCCGAGTATGACGAGCCGCAGGCCATCATTGGCAGCTATTTACAAAAATACGCCTATCCCGACTGGTATGGCGACCACCAGGAGCGCGGCCAGGAACTGGTCGAGAGCTACAGCTATTCGTCGGGCGGCGCCACCGGCTGTATCCAGATGCGTGGCGAATATGTCTTCGCCGCCCAGGGCGATGAGGGCTTCGAGGTCTATGACATCGCTTCGATCGCCAACAAGGGGGTCGCGCAACGGATCATCACGGCGCCGTTCTCGCCGCTCGGTCACGACACCCGGATCGACAGCCGGAACGCCACCTGTGTCGCCCTGGCGACCAACCAGCCGATTGCACCCCAGCGTAACCAGGGCGACCTGATGCGCGTGACCAACCAGGAACAACCGTTCCATCCGATTTACAACTACGCCTTCATTACCGATTTGGTCGAGGGGCTGATTGTCGTCGACGTCAACACCCTGGCCGACGGCGAGCCCCGCAACAACTACCTCCAGCGGGCGCTCACCTGGAATGCGGGAGGGGTCCTCGATGGCGCGCGGCATATCACCATCGCGGGCTCGAATTTCTATATCGCGACGCCGCGCGGCGTGGTCGTGCTCGACATGAACGACCCGCTGAACCCGCAGGTGAATGCGATAATCGACCTGCCCGACGCGCGCGCGACGGCGGTTCAGTTCCGCTATCTGTTCGTCACCGATAGAGAGGGCCTGCAAGTCGTCGACATCACCAATCCACAAGCGCCGCGCATCGTTCCCGGCGCGCGGGTTGCCCTCGACGACGCCCAGCGCATCTATGTGGCGCGCACCTTCGCCTATGTGGCGTCAAAGCGCCAGGGTCTGGCGATTATCGATGTGGAGAAGGCCGAAAAGCCGTGGCTCTATCAAATGTTCTCAGCGGGCGGGCAGATCAACGACGCCAACGACGTGATCGTTGCCTCGACCAATGCCTCGCTGTTCGCCTATGTGGCTGATGGGGTGAACGGCCTGCGCGTCATCCAACTGACATCGCCTGACAGCCAGCCGCGATACTACGGCTTCAGCCCCGATGTCGTGCCCGAGTTGATTGCCACGCGAAAGACCGCCGATCCGGCCCTGTCGCTATCTAAGGCCCTCGACCGCGACCGTGCCGTGGACGAGACCGGAAATCAGATTGCGGTCTTCGGCCGGCTCGGATCGCGGCCCTTCACCCTGAAGGAAATGCGCAACTTCTATCTCGATACGAGGGGTGCGCCGTGGTTCGTCAGCGACGATGTTCGCCTGCGCAATTACGTGCCCAAGGGCTCGTCCGCGGCATTTCAGCCCCTCGCACCCGGGACAGGTTTCGCCCAGAGCGACTGATCGGCCGCTGGGACTATCGAATACAGGCAAACCGTAGCGTTCAACGCCTTCGGGGTTTAATTCATGAAAAAGCTCGACCTTTCCGCCTTACCGCTAAGGCACTACGAGCACCAGGTGTGGGACTCGGACCGCTGGCAGGGCTTCGACCGCGCCCCGATGATATCCTTGTCTGCACACCCTACAAGGCGGGCACGACTTGGATGCAGATGATCTGCGCGCTGCTGATCTTCCAGCGCCCCGAACTCCACCTGCCGCTGGCCGAGATTTCACCCTGGTTGGAAATGAAATCGGAGCCGATCAGCGAGACTCACGCGGCATACGCCGCCCAGGGCCACCGGCGGATTATCAAGACCCACACCCCTCTTGACGGGCTGCCTTGGTTCCCCGAGGCGACGTATATATGCGTCCAACGCGATCCACGTGACATTTTCATGTCGTTGCTGAACCACATAAAGAACGCCAATCCGGACTCCGATGCGATGTTCGTTCGCGAGATGCGCGAATCAGCGGATGAACAGGAGCCCCTTCCCGAGGACCCGAACGAGTTTTTCCGGATGTGGCTGACCAACGGCAGCTTTCCCTGGGAGAGCGACGGCAAGCCGTATTGGTCGGTGTTCCGCCACGGCGAATCGTTCTGGGCGCATCGGGACGAGGCTAATATTCTGATGGTCCACTACAGCGACCTCAAGAACGATCTGGCGGCCGGGATGCGAGCGCTCGCGGTGGCGTTGGGCATCGGGGTGCCTGAGGAGCGCTGGCCGGACCTGGTCGCGGCGGCTGGCTTCGAGAGCATGAAGAAGAATGCCGACCGGATGGCGCCGGACACGAAATTCAAGATGTGGAAGGACAATTCTCAGTTTTTCAACAAGGGCACCTCCGGGCAGTGGCAAGGGGTGCTGTCGGCGGAGAGCCTGGCGTTGCTGGACGAAGTGGTCGCGAATTACCCGGCGGATTACATCGATTGGCTGTTCAACGGCAAGGGACCGTGAGCACAACCAACGCCAACCGTCAGTGGTGGATCTTTGTCGCCGCGCTCGCGCTGGCCAGTGCGGTTCCCTACATCGTCATGCCCCTCAACGTAATCCGCGGGGCCGATGTGCAGACGCTGGCGCTGGTGGCGGCCGTGGTAAATTTTCTGGGCGGCACCGCCCATGTCGGCTCGACAGGCTTTTTCCTGTTCGATGGACGGATGCGCCGTTACTTTCTCGGTCATCCAATCCGTTTTTTCGTGGCCCCCCTGGCCATCATGGCCTTCTACGGAATGATCTTTGGATATGCCGATCAACAGAGTAAGGCGTTTGCGCTTCTGATTCATTTCATATGGCAGATCTATCACTATCAGCGGCAGAATTTCGGCATTCTAAGCTTTGGTGTCGCCAGGGAGGGCGGGCGCCCGGTGTCTCGATTGGAGCGCTATGCCCTCAATATATCGGTTATTGCCGCCATTCTGGCGCTCACCAAACATTATAATCTTCTTCAGGGAACGATTTTCGCCGATCAACAGGCCCTGCTCTATCAGGCCGGTTTGTGGCTCTATCTGTCGGTGCCGCTGCTATTGATCTACTTGTTCGCAACAGAGAAGGCCTTGCGGCGGATATCGATCCGCCCGGTATTTCTGGTGCTCGGATGCGCCTTTTATATCCCCAGCTTCCTGTTCGATGACCCCAGCGCGGCGGTTCTTGGATACGCCCTTGCCCATGGGCTTCAGTATCTGATTTTCATGGTCGTGGTTTCCAAAAAGGCCTTTACCGTCAGCCTGCGCGGGCTGGTTTTGATGGGGCTATCGGCGGGAGTTTTGGGCTGGGTCTTGGCGAAATCATCATCGGCGGAAACGTTTTTATCTGGGCCGTTAGCCGGCGGCGTCTTCGGCGTTTATCTCGGTGGCGTCATGACCCACTTCCTCTACGACGCCGGAATTTGGCGTTTGAGGGAGGCTTTTCAGCGCGGTTATATGCGCGAGGCATTCTGGTTCATTTTCGATCCGGATCGCGCTCACCGCCGGGCCGCCGAATAGCTCGCACCGCGACGGATTGCGGTAATCGCCGTAATCCGGGCCTTTCAGGCTTGAGAGAGTCGATTCAAACCTGAAAGTCTCTATGGCATCGCGGACTTGAACTGGGTGAGCGCCGCGATGAATACGGCGGACTTATACTCTTCGTCCTTGGCGACCGCCGCGTAGGCCTGGTCAAGGACTGCGTTCAGCGCCTCGTATTGGGCGCTGTCGATATCGCCTGACTGACGCATGGCTTCGACGATGGCGCTCAACGCCATGGTCGCCTGCTCGGCGCCGGGATAATCCCGGTACTCGCCCTTGAGGCCGTCCGCCACGACACCAGCCAGAAGAGCCCGGGTGTCGTCCTTTCCGAATTCGTGATTGGCGAACTTGTTCATCAGCTTACCCAGTACCTTCTTGAGGGCTTTCGCCGCATCGAGCATCTCGCCGTAAGTGCCGGCGCGGGTCGATTTATGCAGGGCGAGCGTGCGTTGTGTGAACTCGCTGCCAAGCGCTTGATCCACTTGATCGGAAATCACCCGTAGCATCAGCATGTTGGCGTCGCTAATCCGTGGAATGCCGGGACCCAGGCCAATGCTGTCGCGTGCCTCCCAGCGCGGGTTGCTCATGGGACGGTGACAGCTATAGCAATCGAACAGGACGAGTTCCGGGAAGATTCCGTCGCGTCCGCGATCCGGGTCGATCAGCGCGTCGAGCAGAATATCGAGCGACATCGCTTGACCGATAGCCCAGACCTGTACGCCGTTCCACGACCCCTTGCGCTTGCGGTAATCGGCATCGGCGACGTAATGAGCCGGCTGGATCGCCGTGAAGGTGTCGAGTTCGAAACCCATCCTCGGATGACCGGCGCCCATGATACGATGGGTGACAAAGCGCGTCTCGTCACCGAAATGACAGGACAGGCAGAGCTTGGCCCGCGAGATCGGGTCGGCGCTCGGGTAGAGGCCGTTTTCAATGTTGACTTGATGGGTTGCCGCCGCCGAAATATGGGTGCCGATCCAGCGTCCCGCGCCGCCGTGACAGGCCTCGCAGGTGACGCCATCGGAGATCTGGAATGTCCGATGGCGGCGCTCAAGTGGCACATTATCGGCATGGCAATTGAGGCAGAGCGGCGCCGTTTCCGCCGACTTCAGGCCAAGATTGCGGGCGATGCGCTTGGAGCGTTCGTTGAGCAGGACCTGATAGGCCTTGGCGTGTTTGTCTTTGCGCTGCCATGTGATGAATTCGTTTTGCAGGATGTTGATCCCCTTCAGCGGCTCGATCGCGCCATGACAGGTGCTGCCCGCGCATGTGGCGACGCCCATGTGAACGTCTTTGTCGATAAAAGGAAGGGATTGTGATTGCGCCGTTGCGGAAATAGCCAGCATCCCGACCAGGGTTCCCACGCTAAGCGCAAATGCCTTTAAGCTAAGTTTTCTTATCTCGAACATCCCCTGCCTCCCCTGTGGACGATTTCGCGGACCCTGAGCAATATGTCGCGACACCGGCGCTCGTGACGTTGGCCTTACGAGCCAAGTCCTTTAATTTTATGTCGATCAAATGGGCGTTGCCCGACCCCCGCTACAAATGAACCGATGGGCTCTCTCTAAAACTCGGTGTCGGGCGCTACAGAGAAAAGCGGCATTCTTATGAAGAATGTTCCCGCTGAGCCCGATGGCTGCCGTGTACACCGACATTTCCCAGATGACTCCTCATATTGGCTCAAATGATAACCGATGAATGCGTCTCGGGGAAGATTGAAACGCGGCGCCGCTGGATGGCGGCCGCCTTCCAATTCGATCAAGCCTCGGGGAGCGGTATAGGACCGGTTACGACCATTCGACAGTCGGTGTGAATATATATCCCGCGCCATGTACGGTCTTGATCAAGCGCGGGTTGGTGGGATCGTTTTCGATCTTTCGGCGCAGGCGCATGATCTGGATGTCGACGCTCCGGTCGAACGGATAGCGACTGTCCCCTTTAACAAAATCGAGAAGCTGTTCGCGGCTTAGCGTTCGTTGCGGGTTGGTGGTGAAAACGAGCAACAGATCGAACAGTCCAGAGGTCAGATTGATGCATTCTATTTCGTTGGACCAAACTTCCCGGCTCGCTCTGTTGAGCGACCAGCCTGCGAACCGAGCGGTTTTCACCACCGCTGCGCCATCGGCTGACCTGCCGTTTTTCAATTCCGAGCGCCGCATCAGAGATTTTATACGTGCGAGGAGCTCGCGCAGATTGAACGGCTTGGTCAAATAATCGTCGGCGCCCATCTCCAAGCCGATGATACGATTGACCACATCGCCCATGGCCGACAAAATGATGATGGGCATATTGGAGCGTTCGCGGATTTGCTTTGCCAGGGAAAGGCCGTCCTCCCCAGCCAGCATCAAATCGAGAACGACCAGGTCAAAACTATATACAGCCATCAATTGGTTCATGACGGTGGAATCGCCTGCCGCACGGACCATAAAACCCTGCTTGCCTAGGTATCGCTCCAGCATGTCCCTGATAGAAGGATCATCGTCTACGACAAGAATTCGCTTCTTGGTTTGTGGCATCGATTCGAGAAGGGCCTCTGGTAAGGGCGCTGTCTCACACAGGCTGTCCATATGGTTTTTCAAAATATATTTCCCCGGATTGAATAAATAACCACGTATCTTAAGAATGCGCCCCCCGATGAGCCACGGTATTGGGAATTGGTTAAATCATTGTTAACTTATGTGAAGACGCGGCATGACGCGGTATCACGCAAGCACTAGGCCACGTGAATCCGCCGTCAATAGCGATGATCGAGACTCATGGCGGGAAACCGGCAATACCAAGATCAGGGGCCGATTACCGCGGGGTCACATTCGCAAGACAGACTTTTTAGTTTCTGCTTAGCTTCTGCGCTTGGTGTTCTCGATCGCCCGCTTGTTCAAGGTGTCATAGTCGAACTTGGGATATGAAGCGACCGGTGGCGGTGGACGGCGGTCCAGCCGCCGCACCGCGCCGGGCGGTATTTGCGCCTCAGGGGCGTTTTCCAAAGAGTCGCGCATCGAACGTCTTTTCGCGAGAGCCGCGAACAGGCCGTCGGGAAAGCTTTCGAGATAGGAATTGTAGGCGTCCGGATCATTGCTGTCCTTGATCGATTCCCAAAAAATCATCTCGGCCTTCGACAGAGTATCGGCGTCTTTCTGTGCCCCATGCAGGGGCTCGGCCGGGCCGCGCTCGTCGGTATGCTTCAGGCGCTCGGCGAGCGTGGTCAGCACCTCGGTCAGAGCGGCGAGGCGCTGCTCGTTTCTGCGCTCGGCGCCGAGAACCTGATAGGCGAGTTCTGAAATCTTCTGTTCCGCGGAGACCATATTGGCCACGGGCGGCTGTTCCGCCGCCACGGGCGGCTGTTCCGCCGCCGCGGGCGGCGTCGCCGCCGGGGGCGGTGGCGGGCTCGCCGGAGGAGGCGCTTGGTCTGTACTTTCGACCTCGCGGATGGTGTCCGGCCCTAGTGTTTTAGGCTGATCCGATGAACGGGTCGTATCGAAATGCCGGGCCAGGGTTTCAACCAGCCGCATGGTTTTTTCGGGCACATCGTCTAATTGGCCCAGCCCAGTATGCGGGAGTTCCGCCGGAACTTCGACTCCCGCTTGCTGGTCGGCGAAAACCAGTATCGCATGGTTGACCCATTCACCGATGGTGACCCGGCGGTGGGCGGCAACCTGGGCGGCCTTGATGCGGGCGAGTTGGCTCACTCCGCGAACTGACCAGGGGGATTGCTGTTCCTGTTGGGCGCGGCTCTTCGGGGCGGGGCGTTTGCTGGCGAGCGCCAGAAGCGCCCGTTCTCGCGCATCCATTTTTTTAAGCGTTTGCTCGCCGACCGATTACGCAATCGGTGACTGTCCGATGGGCAACAGGGATTTAGGGCTGACGATAAGTTCACTTTCGGCGACGGTGACCAATGCCATGGAAACCCACTCACCCGTCGTGATATGTCGTTCACGGGCGGAATTCTTGGCTTGAGTTCGCGCCTCGCGACTGACACCGCGGACGGACCACGCATACTGATTTTTAGTCATCCATGTACCACATCACCATCCTTAAGCCGGATGCATACATCAGAACCATTGAGGGTGCAAATGTATTACAAAAATCATGTTGCATGTGTATTACACAATTTATGCTCGAATTTTGGCTCGTGGAACATGGCGAAAATCATCAGATTGTCATATCGGGCAATCAAGGGACTTGTGTTTTTGATCGCTATTGTTTCTCATGGTCGCAGTTGCCAGACATCGGCGAAAGATCGGTGGTGCTTTGAGGGGAATGGGATTGTAGTTCTTAATGGGGAGAGTGCGCCGTCTGTCATTTGTGGGCAGCGTGGCTAGAGTGGCGATGATGAGTGTACTGCGATGACGAAGAAAATTGCGGTTGTCTCTATGAAAGGTGGTGTTGGCAAGACCACGGTTTCGGTCAATCTGGCCTGCGCCCTTGCCAGTCAGAACATAAAAGTGGCCCTGGTCGATGCCGACATTCAGGCGACTGCGAGCGAATGGATCGCGCTCGGACAACTGCCGATCACAGGCTATGCCATTCCGCTCGAATCCTTACGCAGTGTGCGGCGCTGGTTCGAAAGCGAAGAACGCATCCGCCGTCTGGTCAACCAGATGCTCACCGTCGACGCCGACCTCGAAGTCATCGACCTGCCGCCCCATCTGTCGGGCAGCGCCGTCGCCTCGCTCGCCGTCTGTGATCTGGTGATCATACCCTGTGGCGCCAGCGCCGCCGACATTTCGGCCACGTCGAAGACCCTCGAGCTGATTGAGCGCGCCCGCGAGGTCCGCAGCGGCCACCCGCCGGTGCTTATCATCCCGACGCGGATCGACTGGCGAACCGGGGCGGGGCGCGCCATCGAAGGCGCGCTGGCCCAACTCGGCGAGCCGGTCGGCCCGGGAATCGCCCAGCGCGTCGCCTTCGCGGATTCCCTCGGCATCGGAGAATGGATCGGCCAGTATGCGCCGGGATCACCAGGCCATCTGGAGATTGAAAATCTGGCCGATATCGTGCGCGGCGTTCTGCGCCAATCCGATGGCGCCGATGTCGATCTCCGTGATCTGGCCGAGCAGGCGCGCGCGGCGGAAGCGGAAGCCGGCGGCCTGCAACCGGAACCCGGCCGGGCTTGATTGGGCGTTCAGGCGCCCCGCAGGCTTAGGCGGCCATTTACCGCCGCACATACATGAAACGCTTCTTCCAGCCCGCAAGCGGGCCGCCGGCTTACCCGGCGTAAGCCCCATTCTTCTGTAGACATAGATTTAGGCGAATGAACGCAGGTCATCGCAGATGACCGAATACAAAATCATCTAACGGTCGCTGTCGGCGGCGGCGAATGCAGCCAGGTTCAGCACGTCGGAAACCGTGGCGCCGAGTTCGACGATCTGCACGGGCTTCTCAAGGCCCATGAGCAACGGCCCGATGACCGTCCCGCCGCCGAGCTTTTGGACCAGCTTGGATGCAATGTTGGCGGCATGAAGGCCGGGCATGATCAAAACATTCGCCGGTCCCGACAGGCGGCAAAAGGGGAACAGGGCCTGCAAGTCGGCATCGAGGGCGATATCGGCCGACATTTCACCGTCATATTCAAAATCCACGCCCCGGTCGTCGAGCAGCTTTACCGCCTCGCGGATGCGCGCCGTCTTCGCGGCGCTGGGATATCCGAAGGTCGAATAGGACAGCAGGGCGACGCGCGGCTCATGGCCCAGGGCGCGGGCCTTGGCGGCGCTCTGGATGGCGATGTCGGCGAGTTCCTCAGGCGATGGCGTCTCGTTCACCGTGGTGTCGGCGATCAGCACCGTCTTGTCATGGGCGAGCAGCATGGAGAGCCCGAACAGGCGATGACCAGGCTCCGGGTCGAGCACCCGGAGCACCTTCTCCAGCGAGCCCCAATAGCTCCGCGTCAGGCCGGTGACCATACCGTCCGCGTCGCCGCAGGCAACCATGCAGGCGGCGAAGACGTTACGGTCCTGATTGACCCATCGTTGGCAATCGCGCAGCAGGGCGCCACGCCGCTGACGGCGGGAGTAGAGCAGCTCGACATAGCGTTCCGTGTCGTCGCTAAGCTCGCTGTTATGAACTTCGAACGGGGCGATGTCGCCGAGGCCGATGGCCTTCATGGTTGCCGCGATATGGCCGGGGCGGCCGACCAGCAACGGCGTTCCATAGCCGTTGGCGCGCCACTGCGTCGCCGCGCGGATCACCTTCTCCTCCTCGCCCTCGGCGAAAACGATACGCTTGGGGTTCGCCAGGGCGCGTTCGAACACCAGATGCAGGCTGGTGGCGGTCGGGTCGAGGCGGCCGTTGAGTTCGCGGGCGTAGCCGTCCATATCGACGATCGGCTTCTGAGCGACGCCGGAGTCCATGGCCGCCTTGGCCACCGCCGGGGCGATACGCGAGATCATGCGGGGATCGAAGGGCACGGGAAGAATATAATCCGAGCCATATTGCAGGCGGGTGCCGGCATAGGCCGCCGCCACCTCGTCGGGCACATCCTCGCGCGCCAGGGCGGCGATGGCTTCCGCCGCGGCCATCTTCATGGCGTCGTTGATAGTGCTGGCATGAACGTCGAGCGCGCCCCGGAAAATATAGGGAAAGCCCAACACATTATTGACCTGGTTGGGATAATCCGAGCGGCCCGTGGCGACGATGGCGTCATCGCGCACGGCGGCAATTGCTTCCGGCGTAATCTCCGGGTCGGGATTGGCCAGGGCGAAGATGATTGGTTTATCGGCCATGGCGGCGACCATCTCGGGTGTCATGGCGCCCTTGGCCGAGAGGCCGATAAAGACGTCGGCGCCGGCCACGGCTTCGTCCAGGTCGCGCAGATCGGTTTTGACGGCATGGGCCGATTTCCACTGGTTCATGCCGGCTTCGCGGCCCTGATAGATGACGCCGCTGGTGTCGCACAGGATCACATTGTCGGGCGCCACTCCCATGATCTTGATGAGTTCGGCGCAGGCGATGCCGGCCGAGCCCGCACCGTTGATCACCACCCGGCAGTCCGCCGTCTCGCGCCCGGTGAGGTGGAGTGCATTGACCAGTCCGGCGGTGACGATGATCGCGGTGCCGTGCTGATCGTCGTGGAAAACCGGGATATCCATGATCTCGCGCAGGCGCTGCTCGATGATGAAGCACTCGGGCGCCTTGATGTCTTCGAGATTGATGCCGCCGAAGCTTTGGCCGAGGAACCGCACGCAATTGATGAATTCATCGACATCCTCGGTATCGACTTCCAAATCGATGCCGTCGATATCGGCGAAACGCTTGAACAGCACCGCCTTGCCTTCCATGACCGGCTTCGAGGCCAGGGCGCCCAGGTTGCCGAGACCGAGAACCGCCGTGCCGTTGGAAATGACCGCCACCAGATTGCCCTTGGCGGTGTAATCATAGGCCATCAGCTTGTCGCGCTGGATGGCGAGACACGGCGCCGCCACCCCCGGCGAATAGGCCAGGGAGAGATCATGCTGGGTGGCCAGCGGCTTGGTCGGCGAGATTGAAATCTTGCCGGGCCGGCCCTCGGCGTGGAAGCGCAGCGCCTCCTCATCGAGCGCGCGATTGTCTTTCTCGCCGTCCGTCGGCTTGTCCATGCGAACCCCTTGAGCAGCTACAGAATTACAAGTCTAACGCCGTGCTTCACCGCGCGTCAAAGCCGGTGGCGGCGCGCTCGGCGTTAGATAGCCGTTCCCAGCGCAGAATACCCAGCCGGCGACGCCATGGCCGCTCCCGCAAACCGGCCCCCACGCGCCGCAATATCGGCGACTAGTTGCGCCGTGCGGCCGACCGTCCTATTCTGGCACAGCTTTACGTTTAATGTTCTCGGGGCGGGGTTAAAGTCCCCACCGGCGGTGATGGCGCGTTGATGCGCATAAGCCCGCGAGCGCCCGCCAGGCCATTGGCGGGGTCAGCAGATTCGGTGTCATTCCGAAGCCGACGGTCACAGTCCGGATGGAAGAGAACAAGAGGAAGCCGCCGCCGTCACGCCATGGCTACCGGCATTCTCCGCGCCGCCCCGAGTCCGACCTCGAACCAAGGGTGGCGCAGCTCATGCATGACAAGAAAATCGCTTTTATTCAGGCTTGCTGGCACAAGGACATCGTCGATCAGGCCCGCGACTCCTTTGTCGCGGAGATCGACAGCCAGGGTTACTCACTGGATCGCATTGATTTCTTCGAGGTCCCCGGCGGGTTGGAAATTCCCTTGATGGCGAAGCGCCTGGCCGGCACCGGGGCTTACGCGATTATCGTCGTTGCTGCCCTGATCGCCGACGGCGGCGTCTACCGCCACGAATTCGTCGCCGGCGCCGTCGTTGACGCCCTGATGCGCTTGCAGATCGAGACCGAAGTGCCGATCATCTCGGCGGTGCTGACGCCGCATCATTTTCACGATCCCGATGTTCACCGGCACGAGGATCGCCGAAAATTTTTCTTCGATCATTTCAGGATCAAGGGCGCCGAAGCCGCCGCTGCCTGCGCCCAGACCCTGGACAATATGGCGGCGATCGATGCGATTAACGGTGGGGGCGTTCAGATCACCGCCGACAGGGCGTAATAGAGCGCGCCGGCGAGGGCCGCGGTGGCCGGCACGGTAATCAGCCAGGCGAGTATGATGGTGCGCAGATGCGAGCGCCGCACCAGCTTCTTGCGCTGCCAGTTCATGACCGCCGCTTCGGCCTTCTGGGTGGTCTCGAAGTAGGAGGCGCGCTCGCTCTCGGGCAGCAGGTCCTTGAGCGCCCTCTCGAGCACCTCGCGGCGCCATTCCATCTCGCTCTTGGCGGTGTCGAACAGGCTCGGTTCGGTGTCGTCGTTGAAGAATTCGCGGATCACCCGGACCTTCTCGGCCTCGTTCTCCAGATACTCGCGCAGGAAGCCGATGCCGAAGATGGCGCCCAGTGCGATATGGGTCGAGCTGACCGGGAGCGCCAGGGCCGAGGCGATGATCACGGTGATCGCCGCCGACAGCGCCACGGTGAAGGCGCGGATGCGGTCGATCTCGGTGATCTCCTTACCGACCCGCTTGACCATGGCGCCGCCATAGAGCGCGAGCCCCACCGACAGTCCCAGGGCGCCGACCAGCACGATCCAGAAGGGGACCGCGACCGAGGATGCGACACCGCTCGCGCCGACCGCATGGACAATCGCTGCGAGCGGGCCGATGGCGTTGGCCACATCGTTCGAGCCATGGGCGAAACTCAGCATGGCGGCCGAGATTATCAGGGGAATCGTGAACAGCTTGCCGACGTCTTCACGCGTGTTCGCCATGGTCTTGGCGGCGGCGGCGACCATCGGGCGGACGATGAAGTAGATCATGAAGCAGACAGTCGCCGAGACGGCGATGATGGTGGCCACATCCGGCCTCCACACCCGTTGGAGCCCCTTCATGGTCAAGTAGGCCGAGAATACTCCGCCCATGATCGCCACCAGGAAGGGCACCCAGGTCTTGGCCGCCGCGATGCGGTCTTCGCGATAGATGATGGCGGCCTTGATCAGGGTCAGAAAGGCGACGGCGATGAGGGCGCCCATGAGCGGCGAGATCACCCAGCTGGCGGCGATCTTGCCCATCACCGCCCAGTCCACCACGCCGAAGCCGGCGGCGGCGACGCCAGCGCCGAGCACATCACCGACGATCGCATGGGTGGTCGAGACCGGCGCGCTGACCAGGGTCGCCAGGTTGATCCATAGGGCGGCAGCGAACAGCGCCGCCAGCATCAGCCGCACAAAGACCGCCCCGTCGGCGACGCCCTGCGGATCGATGATGCCCTTCTTGATGGTGCTGACCACGTCGCCGCCGGCGAGGATCGCGCCCGCCGCCTCGAATACCGTGGCAATGGCCAGCGCCCCGATCATGGTCAGCGCGCCCGAACCGACGGCGGGGCCGACGTTGTTGGCGACGTCGTTGGCGCCGATATTCATCGCCATATACATGCCAATCACGCCGGCGACGACGATGATCAATAGCTGATCTGAGCCCGCCGCCTCCGTGCCGACATAGGCGGCGGCCCCGGCCAGCATGGCAAGGCCCGCAGCAAGCCGCAGCCAGGCGCCCTTGTCGCCCTGGCCAAGGCTGCGAAAGATGGATTCGGAAGGGTGGCTGCCGGACTCAGGTGTGGTCACTTGATCTTGTTCCGGCTCTATACAGGGGTTTGTTCCATGCGCCGCCCTTATAACAAGAGCGGCGCGTCCCCGAAACATCTAAGCTATATTGGCGCCATGAATAAGATGGTCTCCAAGATCGCCGCGCCGCCAGGCGCGGATCAGCCGGACAAGTCGGACAAGGCAGACAAGGCGGGCAAGGTCACGCCGATGATGGTGCAATATCTCGCCATCAAGGCCGAGCATGCCGATTGCCTGCTGTTTTATCGCATGGGCGATTTCTACGAGCTGTTCTTCGACGACGCCGAGGTCGCGGCCCAAGCGCTCGACATCGCCCTGACCCATCGCGGCAAGCATGACGGCGCCGACATCCCCATGTGCGGTGTGCCTGTGCGGGCCAGTGACGCTTATCTCCACAGGCTTATCGCCAAAGGCTTCAAGGTCGCCATCTGCGAACAGATGGAAGACCCGGCCGAGGCCAGGAAGCGCGGCGCCAAGTCCCTGGTCAAGCGCGCCGCCGTGCGCATCGTCACCGCCGGCACGATCACCGAGGACAGCCTGCTCGACGCCCGCAGCCATAATTATCTCGCCGCCGTGGGCCGGGCGGGAGGCGATCTGGCGCTCGCCTGGCTCGATGTCTCGACCGGCGAATTCGCCGTCCAGCCGGTCACCGCCGCCGGCCTTGCCGCCGAGCTTGCGCGGCTTCAGCCCGGCGAGCTGCTGCTGCCCGACGCCCTGCTCGAACGTCCCGATCTGTTCGAGACCTTCGGCGACTGGAAGGCGGCCCTTACCCCCCTGCCGGGGCCACGCTTCGACAGCGGCGGGGCCGAACGCCGTCTCAAGGCGCTCTATAAGGTGGCGACGCTCGATGCTTTCGGCGCCTTCGGCCGCGCCGAGCTGAGCGCTTGCGGTGCCTTGATCGATTACGTGGAAGCGACCCAGAAGGGCCGCCTGCCGCATCTCGCTGCGCCGCGCCTCCATGAGCAGGGCGCCATGATGGCGATCGACGCCGCCACCCGGCGCAATCTGGAGCTTCATGGCGCCCTCGACGGCGGCCGTGAGGGTTCCCTGCTCGCCGTTATCGATTGCACGGTGACCGGCGCCGGCGCCCGGCTGCTGGCGGCGCGCCTCGCGGCGCCGCTCACCGATCCCATCGAAATCGGCCGCCGTCTCGACGGCGTCGCCTATATGGTCGATAGTGGAGCCTTGCGCCAATCCCTGCGCGAAACCCTACGCACATGCCCGGATATGGAGCGTGCCTGCTCGCGGCTCACCGTGGGGCGTGGGGGGCCGCGCGATCTCGGTGCGGTGCGCGACGCGCTGGCGCAGAGTTCGATCATTCGCGGTCTGCTCGCGGGGCCCAGCCTGGCGCCAACCCCCGAGGCGGTCGCGGACCTCGATGAGGGCCTCGGTGAACATGATCCGCTGATCGACCGGTTGACCCGCGCGCTTAAGTCCGAGGCGCCTTTGATGACCCGCGACGGCGGCTTTATCGCCCCCGGCTATGCACCCGAACTGGATGAGCAGATCGCGCTCCGTGACGAGAGCCGCCGCCTGACCGCGGCCCTGCAAAAGCGCTATCAGGAGGACACCGGCGTCGCCTCGCTCAAGATCACCCACAACAATGTCCTGGGTTTCTTCGTCGAGGTTACGCCGCTCCACGCGGACAAGCTCGCTGAGCCCTTCATCCACCGCCAGACCATGGCCAATCGAGTGCGCTTCAGCACCGTGGAACTCGGCGAGCTGGAGAGCAAGATCGCCCGCGCCGCCGACCGCGCCCTGGCCATCGAGCTTGCCCTGTTTGCCGATCTGGTCGGCGAGGTGGTCGCCCGTATCGACGATATTTCCCGCGCCGCCCGCGCCCTGGCCGGCCTCGATCACCTCACCGCCCTGGCCGAACTCGCCACGCGCCGGGGCTACCGCCGTCCCCTGGTCGACGATAGCCTGGCCTTCGATATCGTCGGTGGGCGTCATCCGGTCGTCGAGGCCCTGGCGCCGGCCGGCGAGGCCGGGCGTTTCATTCCCAATGACTGTGACCTGGGCGCCGATCAGCGCCTGTGGCTGGTGACCGGCCCCAATATGGCGGGCAAGAGCACGTTCCTTCGGCAAAACGCCCTGATCGCCATCCTCGCCCAAATGGGCTCCTACGTGCCCGCACAATCGGCCCATATCGGCGTCGTCGATCGCCTGTTTAGCCGGGTCGGCGCCGCCGACGACCTGGCGCGTGGGCGCTCGACCTTCATGGTCGAAATGGTCGAGACCGCGGCGATTCTCAACCAGTCCGGCTCGCGGGCCCTGGTCATCCTCGATGAGATCGGCCGTGGCACGGCGACCTATGACGGCCTGTCCATCGCCTGGGCGGCGGTCGAGCATCTCCACGAGGTCAATCGCTGCCGAGCCCTGTTCGCCACCCACTTCCACGAGCTGACGGCCCTTGCCGGCAAGCTTGAGGCGCTGTCCTGTCACACCATGCGGGTCAAGGAATGGCAGGAGGAAGTGGTGTTTCTCTACGAGGTCGGGCCGGGCGCCGCCGACCGCTCCTACGGTATCCATGTGGCGCGTCTTGCCGGATTGCCGGAAGCGGTGGTGGCGCGCGCCGAGGCCGTGCTCGGCCTGCTCGAGCGTGACGGGCAATCGGGCAACCTGACGCGCTTGGCCGACGATCTGCCGCTGTTCACGGTGGCGCCGGCGCGCCCTCAACCGCCGGCCGGCCCGTCGCCCCTCGAAGCAGCCCTCGCCGAGGTCAATCCCGATGAGCTGACCCCCAAGACGGCGCTGGAGTTGATCTATCGTTTGAAGAGTTTAAGCGAGGAAGAGGGCTGATGGGCAAGCGCCCGATCCTGGAGCGCGAAGTCCTGGCCGCCGCGCTTGTGCGCATCGGCGAGGGGCCGGATGACTCGCGCGCGGCCTTGCTCGACCATCTCAAGCAGGAACTTGGCCGGGGCCGAGCGGAGGTCCAGCGCCGCTTCATGGCCGGCGCCAACGGCGGAAAAGCCGCCGCCGACAATTGCGCCGTGATGGATGCGGTCATCGCGGCGCTGCATGACTATTGCGGCGTGGAATCCATGGCCATCGTCGCCGTCGGCGGCTATGGCCGGGGTGAACTGGCGCCCTTCTCCGACATCGATCTATTGTTCCTGCTGGACGGCAAGCCGACACCACGCATCAAAAAACATGTGGAGTTCATGCTCTATATGCTGTGGGACCTGGGCCTTAAACTGGGTCAGGCGACGCGCTCCATCGAGCAATGCCTGGCCGATGCGCGCAGCGACATGACCATCCGCACCGGCTTGCTGGAAGCGCGCTGGGTGGCCGGGGACGGCGCATTGTTCGAGACCCTGCGCCGCCGCTTCACCCAGGAACTGGTCATCGAGACGGGCGATGCCTTCGTCCGCGCCAAGCTCGATGAGCGCAACGAGCGCCACCGGAAGCTCGATGATTCGCGCTATGTGCTGGAGCCCAACATCAAGGACGGCAAGGGCGGCCTGCGCGATCTACACACGCTTTTCTGGATCGCCAAATATGTCTACCGGGTCGGCGAAATCGCCGATCTCGTGGGCCGCGACGTGCTGGCGCCCGAGGAGTACCGCAAGTTTGCCAAGGCCCATGATTTCCTGTGGACCCTGCGTTTTCATCTCCACTACATCGCCAACCGCGCGGAAGAACGCCTGTCCTTCGATGTCCAGCTCGAGATGGCCGGGCGCATGCGCTATCATGATCGGGCGGGGTTGAACGCGGTCGAGCGTTTCATGAAGCATTACTTCCTGGTTGCCAAGGACGTCGGCGATCTGACCCGTATCTTCTGCGCCGCCATAGAGGCCGAGCATCAGGCCAGTCCGTTGTTTCGCATGCCGCGCTGGGCCGCGCTCCGGCGCGAGGTCGACGGATTCGGGATCGAGCGCGGCCGTCTCATGGCGGGGGCCAATGACGCCTTCGCCGACGATCCGATCGATATGCTGCGGATTTTTCATGTCGCCGACGCGCGCGGCCTCGACATTCACCCCAAGGCCCTGCGCCTGATCACCCAGAATCTCAAACGTCTCGACCGCTCTTTACGGAAATCCGCGGAGGCCAATCGCCTGTTCATGGATATGCTGACCTCGCGCCGCGACCCCGAGACCGCCCTCAAGCGTTTGAACGAGGCCGGCGTGCTGGGCCGCTTCATTCCTGATTTCGGGCGCATCGTCGCCCAGGTTCAGCACGACATGTATCACGTCTATACGGTCGACGAGCACACCATCCGCGCGGTCGGTGTACTCGCCGGCATTGAGCGTGGCGATTATGCCGAGACCCTGCCCCTGGCGACCGGGATCATCCATGAGGTCCTGTCGCGCCGGGTGCTGTATCTCGCGGTTTTTCTCCACGATGTGGCCAAGGGCAGGGGGGGCGATCATTCGGAGCTCGGCGCCGTGGTCGCCGCCAAGCTCGGCCAGCGCCTCGGTTTTTCCGCCGAAGAGGTCGAGCAGACCGCTTGGCTGGTGCGTCATCATCTGTTGTTCAGCTACACCGCCTTCCGGCGCGATCTGGACGATGTGAAGACGGTCGAGGATTTCGTCGCCGAGGTGCAATCCCTGGAGCGCCTGCGCCTGCTGCTTGTCTTGACCGCCGCCGATATCCGCGCGGTCGGCCCCACTGTGTGGACCGGCTGGAAGGGGGCGCTGCTGCGCCAGCTCTATAATCAGGCTGCCGAGGTCATGTCGGGCGCCCATGCGGCCGAGGGCAAGGCGATGCGCGTCGCCGCCGCCAAGGAAGCCCTCGCCGCCCGGCTCAAGGACTGGTCCCCCGAGGCGCGCGCCGATCATCTCGAGCGGCTCTATCCGCCCTATTGGCTGGGCTTCGATGGCGAGACTCACGCGCGCCATGCGGCGGCGCTGCAGGAATCCGACCGGGGCGACGTTCCCCTGGTGTTGGACAGTCGCGTCAACCGCTTCCATGGGGTCACCGAGATAACCTTCGTCACCAAGGATCAGCCGGCGTTGTTCTCCAAACTGGCCGGCGCCCTGGCCCTGTCCGGCGCGAGCATCGTCAACGCCAAAATTTTTACCACCGTCGACGGCACGGCGCTCGATATCTTCTGGGTCCAGGATTCCGGTGGCGGGCCTTTCGAGCGGCCCGACCGGTTAGCAAAGCTGTCGGTGCTGGCGGCCCAGGTGGTCGATCAGGAGCTCGATCCCGGCCCGGTCCTGGCGACACGCCGCCGCACCGTGTCCCGGGCCTCAGCGGTATTTACCTACGCGCCCCGGGTGCTCATCAACAACAATGTCAGCACGCGCCATACGGTTATCGAGGTCAATGGCCGCGACCGGCCGGGGTTGTTGCATGACGTCACGCGGGCGCTTAGTGACCTCGGTATCACGATCGTCACCGCCCATGTCTCGACCTTCGGGGAGCGCGCCGTCGATGTGTTCTATGCCAAGGACGCCTTCGGTCTGAAGATCGAACATGACGGCAAATGTGCGAAAATCCGCGCCCGTCTGCTCGAAGCCCTCGCCGAGCCCGTCAAACGCACCGGCCGAGGTCAAGGTCAAAGCAAGTCGACGGCGAGCGCGGCGTGAACGCCTTTTTCCGCCACGAACTAGCCTTATGACCCGCCCATGGCACTGATCCGTTCTGCTGTTACTGTTGGCGGCTACACCATGCTCAGCCGGGTGCTGGGGTTTCTGCGCGATATTCTGATCGCCGCGGCGCTCGGCGCCGGGCCGGTGGCCGACGCCTTCTTCGTCGCTTTCCGCATTCCCAACATGTTTCGCCGCCTGGTCGCCGAGGGCGCTTTCTCCGCCGCCTTCGTGCCGATGTTCTCGCGCCGCCTCGAGGCCGACGGCCAGAGGGCGGCGCAAAGTTTCGCCGAGGCCGCCCTGGCGGTGCTGCTGGGCGGGCTGCTGGTCTTCACCCTGATCGCCGAAATCAGTATGCCCTGGCTGATGCGCGTCATCGCGCCCGGCTTTTTGAGCGACCCCGATAAATTCGACCTGGCGGTACTGTTCACCCGGATCACCTTTCCCTACCTCTTGTTCATGGCCCTGGTGGCGCTGTTCGGCGGGGTGTTGAACGCGCTTTACCGTTTCGCCGCCGCCGCCGCCGCGCCCCTGCTGCTCAATTTTGTGCTGATCGCCGCCGTGCTCGGTTTCGCCGACGCCGGGCCGACACCGGGCCATGCCCTGGCTTGGGGGGTGGCCCTGGCCGGGGCCGGGCAATTCATCTGGATGGCCTTCGCCTGCCGGCGCGCCGGTATTGCCCTGCGTCTGCCCTGGCCGCGCCTCACAGCGGATGTGCGCAGGCTGCTGAAATTGATGGTTCCGGCCGGGCTGACCGCCGGCGTCCATCAGATCAATCTTTTGATCGGCACCATCGTCGCCACCCTCGAGGGCGGCGCCGTGTCATACTTGTATTACGCCGATCGGGTCAGCCAGCTGCCCCTCGGGGTCGTCGGCGTGGCCGTCGGCACCGCCCTGTTGCCCATGTTGTCACGCAGCCTGAGAGCCGGTGACGAGGCTTTGGCCATGGACCAACAATGCCGCGCCATCGAGGTCGCCCTGCTGTTGACCCTGCCCGCCGCGGCGGCGCTGATTGTCATACATGAGCCGATTATCGCGGTGCTGTTCGAGCGCGGCGCCTTCGGGGCCGAGGCGGTGGCCGCCACCGGGATCAGTCTCGCCGCCTTCGCCCTGGGTCTTCCGGCCTATGTGCTGGTCAAGGTGCTGGCCCCCGGCTTCTTCGCCCGTGAGGATATGGTCACCCCGCTGAAGGTCTCGATCGCCGCCGTGGCAGTCAATTTACTGCTCATCGCCGCTCTGTTTCCGACGCTCGGTTTCGTCGGTATCGCCCTGGCGACGGCGGGATCGTCGGCCCTCCAGGCGGCGCTGCTCTGGCGCTGGCTGGCGCGCCACGGCCGCCTCGTCATGGACGACAGGCTGCGGCGCCGGCTGCCGCGCATGGTTCTCGCCAGCGCCGTTATGGCGGCGGGCCTGTGGCTGGCGGCGGGGGCGCTTGAGGCGCCCCTCGCCGGCGCCTTGCCGTGGCGTATCGCCGCCCTGACCGCCCTGGTGATCGGTGGCATGGTGGTCTTCGCGCTCGCCGCCCAGGCCTTCGGCGCCGCCCGCCTCGGCGAGCTTCGCCAAATGCTGGGGAGATAGGATATGCAGGGTTCGGCCTGCTTGACCCCGCCGGGCGGGCGGGCGATAACGGCGCGCGCGAACCGCGGCCCATCGATCACAGTGACGAGCTAAAGACATGAAGCGGATATTTTCGGGGATACAGCCAACCGGCAATCTTCATCTCGGCAATTATCTCGGCGCCATCCGCAATTGGGTCGCCCTTCAGGATGAATTCGAATCGATCTATTGCATCGTCGATCTGCATGCGGTGACAGTGCCTCAGGATCCCGAAGAGCTGCGCCGCAATGTGCGCGAGGTGACCGCCGGAATCATCGCCGCTGGGATCAACCCGGGCCGCTGTATCCTGTTCGCCCAGAGCGCGGTCGCAGCCCATAGCGAACTCGTCTGGCTGCTCGCCTGCCAGACGCCGCTTGGCTGGCTCAATCGCATGACTCAGTTCAAGGAGAAGGCCGGCAAGCACCGCGATAATGCCGGGCTCGGGCTCTATTCATACCCGGTGCTCATGGCCGCCGATATCCTGGTCTACCGCGCCACTCATGTACCCGTGGGCGACGACCAGAAACAGCATCTGGAATTGTGCCGCGACATCGCCGGAGCCTTCAACCGGCAATTCGATGAGGCGTTTTTCACCCTGCCCGAGCCGCAGATCTTCGGCGCGGCGACGCGGGTGATGTCCCTGCGCGATGGTTCGAAAAAGATGTCTAAATCCGATATCTCCGAGTATTCGCGCATCAACATGACCGACGACGCCGATACCATCGCCCACAAGCTGCGCAAGGCGCGCACCGACGCCGACCCCTTGCCCGGCGCGCCAGACGGTCTTGAGGGACGCCCCGAGGCGGCCAATCTGGTGGGCATCTATGCGGCGCTCGCGGGCAGCACGACGGCGGCGGTCTGCGCCGAATACGAGGGGCGCATGTTCTCCGATTTCAAGCCGGCGCTCACCGAGCTGGCGGTCTCGACCCTGGCCCCCATCGCCGACGAAATGCGCCGGTTGGTGGACGATCCCGGCCATATCGATGGCCTGCTCACTGACGGCGCCGAACGGGCCGGCGCCATCGCCCGCGAGACCCTTGCCGCGGTTCACAAGATCATGGGCCTTAGCCGGTGAACGACGAATACGAAACCTACGAAGAACAGGAAACTCTCCCCCCACCCCCAAGACTGTGGCCGAAGCTGCTGGCGGCGCTGGCGTTCGCGCTGCTGCTCTATTACCCGGTCGGCATGATCTGGGTCCACCGCATCGATGCCGACCCTGATTTCTCCGCCACCGCCGAGGATGCGCCGCCGGGTGCGAGCCGGGCGGTGGAGATTGCCGCGGCCCTGATCGACCGCGAAGTCAACATCAACCGCTGGACCGCCAACGATCCTTTCTTCCTGCCGGCGGCGGCTCTCGACAACATGCCGAACTTCCAGCGTGGGGTGGTCGCCGCGGTGTCGCGATTCACCATCGAGCTTACCGATCAGATTGCCCGAACCCGGGGTTCTAGTGAGGTCGATACGGACCTGGATAAGGCGCTCGGCCTGTTGAAATACCCCGGCACCGTATGGATTTTCGATCTCTCCACCTCCTGGGTGCCGACCGCCTCGTCCGAGGCCCAATATCGCGCCGCCCTGCGCAGCCTGCGGCGCTATAATGCGAGGCTAGCCGAAGGCAACGCCATGTTTGAGCGCCGCGCCGACAATCTGATCGTCGTTCTCGACCGCATCGCCGCCGATATCGGCTCGTCATCGGCCTCTCTTGACCGCCAAATCAGAGAGCGAGGCGGCTTGTTCGATTTCACCGCCGACGATCTGTTCTACGGCGTCAAGGGCAGGCTCTATGCCTATTATCTGATCCTCCGCGAACTCGCCTTCGACTTTGAAAAAGTCCTCGCGAACCGCGATCTCGCCCCGGCCTGGGGGCGCATGCTGGAGAGTTTCCGCGCCTCGGTCGAGCTGGAGCCCTGGGTGGTCGTCAACGGACCGCCGGATGCAGCCCTTCTTCCCAGCCATCTGGCCGGCCAGGGGTTCTATCTCTTACGCGCCCGCACCCAGCTTCGTGAAATATCGAATATCCTATTGAAATAGAAACGATATTTCGCAAACAAGCGAATCCAACCAAAGCCATGGCCCACGTCGGAGTTGCGGTCCATGGACCTGGGATGGCAGAATGCCCATATACGGTTGGTGCCGCACAGGTCCGCAATCAGTGGAGGCTGAACATAATGACCGAGGCCGCCAAGCATATAGCCGGTCATGTTAACTATCTGGTTTGCGTCGACGGCAGCGCCCATTCCCGGGTTGCCGTGCGCTTCGCCTGTCTTCGTGCCAAGAACGCTCAAGGCAATGTCACCCTGCTGACGGCCATCGAGCCGGCCGAGTTCCAGCATTGGATGGCGGTCGAGGACGTGATGCTCGAGGAACGCCGCGAGGAGGCCGAGCGCCTGTTGAACGATCTCGCCGCCGAGGTCAATGAATGGGCCGGGGTGATGCCTTCGCTGACCGTGCGCGACGGCCATATCGGCGAGGAAATTCTCGCCGCGGTGGCGGAAGACCCGAGCATCAATTTCCTGGTGGTCGGCGCCGCGCCGCCGCCCAACCGGCACGGCAAACTGATTTCCTGGCTTGCCGGCCATGCCGCCGAGTCGCTCAATATCCCGCTGGTCATCGTTCCAGGCAACCTGACCGACGAGCAACTCATCAACATCACGTGAGCGCGATGCGTCTCATGGCTGGCCGATCCGCATTGTTCGCCACCGTCCAGGTCTTGGCGGCATGGCTCCTTTTGACGGCGACGGCCTTAGCAGATTTCAAGGACGGCGAGCGCGCCTTTGATGCCGGCGATTACGCCGCCGCCATCGTGGAATGGCGCCCTCTGGCGGCGGATGGCGACACCCGGGCGCAGGTTAATCTCGGCCATCTGTATCGCCTCGGCCAGGGGGTCGAGAGGGATTATAGAGAGGCGCTGAAATGGTATCGCCGTGCCGCTGACCAGGGCAGCACCCGCGCCCAGGCCAATCTCGGCAATATGTATATCGAAGGCCTGGGCGTCGAAGCCGACCCGATTGCCGGCGTTGCGCTGTTCCGCCAGGCCGCCGAGTCCGGCTTTGCCGTCGCCCAGCTTTACCTGGGCGATTTCTATCGTTTGGGCGAGGTCGTCGTGCTCGACCCCGAACAGGCCGCCTTATGGTATCGCCGCGCCGCCGATCAGGGCCACCCCGAGGCGGCGCTGCGTCTGGGCTGGATGTATCTTGCCGGGAACGGCGTGGAAATCGACGAGGCCAAGGCTGCACGTTCGCTGCGCGAAGCGGCGGCCTTCGGCTTGGCGGCCGCCCAATATGAGCTGGCCGAGCTTTATCGCCGGGGACGCGGGGTCGAGGCCGACCTCAAGGAAGCCATGCGTTGGTACCATGCCGCTGCGGGGCAGGGACATGTGAGTGCCGTGGGGCGGTTGGCGGCGAGCGGCGGCGCGGCGGCGGACGATCCCTTTCACCAGCTTCGGGTTTCCGCCGAGGTCGGCGATGCGGCGGCGCAAATGCGGCTCGCCACTCTGTTGCGCGAGGGCAATGAGATGCCGAGAGACCCTACTGCGGCCCTCGAATGGTATCGCCGGGCGGCGGCCCAGGGCCACGCCCGCGCGAGCTACAATCTTGGCTTGATGTATCGCGACGGCGACGGTGTCGAGAATGACGACATCATGGCGGCGGCCTGGTTCCGCCGCGCCGCGGGCCTCGGCGAGTCGGAAGCGCAATACACGCTCGGCGTATTTCTCAGCAAGGGAATCGGCGGCGAAGCCGACCCGGCGGAGGCGCGTGAGTGGTTTTTCCGCGCCGCGAACCAAGGTGATTCACGCGCGTAATATTCCCTCGGTGTGATGCATGAAAAAGGCGCTGGCGGCGGGGTCGATCTGACGTATGCCATGAAGTGGTATAGCGCCGCGGCAGAGCAAGGAGACCTGCGCGCCCACGAACGATTTGCCGCCTTGACTGTCGAGACAGCCGTGTCAAGCACACCGCCGGCCGATCTCGATCCGATCGATGAGCAAACTGAAAAGGAACTGGCTGCTGCCGCCGCCGCCGGCCTTGATGATCTCGAACGGGTTGACGAGGCCGCCGGCGCGCCGAGCGACGATGTGGCCAAGGTCGAGCCAGAGCCGGAAATGGAAACCGCGCCGGAGACGAAAGCGGAGTCCGAAGCGGAAGCATCCACCATGGTTGAGGCGACATCCGAAAATGTTGAAACCGCGCCCGAGGCGGAACCCGAGGCGGAAACAGTTTCCGTGGTCGTCACCACGGGCACCGGCATCGCCAAGCGGGTGGATAGACTGGAAAATAGTGAAGCCGTGGAATCCGAGGCGCCGATCATCGAATTCGACTGGTTCGGAGGTGATGACGAGACTCCGTCCGAGGAGGATGTCGCCGTCCAGGAAGTCGAGACGTTGCCCGAGCCTGTAGTGACGATCGAACCCGCATCCGAGACCACCCGAACAACCGTCGCCAAGCAGGTCGAGACCTCTATTCAGGGTGAATCCGTACCTTCGGAGGCGCCGATCATCGAATTCAACTGGTTTGGCGGTAATGACGAGAACGAATCCGGTCGGGCATCGCCCGAGCAGGACGAGGAACAGGTTGCTATCCAAGAGGTTGAGGACGCGATTATAGAAGATTCCGTGACGCCGGAATCGGTTCCCGAAGTCAAGGTCAGGGAAGCCACGCAGCCGCCGGCCGCGACCGACGAAGCCGCCGCAACCGATCAATCCGTTTCGGGTAACCAGCAGGCTGTCTCGGCGCTGGAAGTGGATATCCCGGAGAATTCCCCGTCCGTTCGAGCCGTATTCGTGCCGTTGCTCACCGGAAGAGAGGCCGATCCGCCGGTTCCATCGGCCGAATATGACCTGTTTCAGCCCAGCATGGAAAGCAGATCGCGGAGTGAAGACGATTCATTCGCCGGACCGTAACGACGCAACCCTTTGTCATTAATAGAAGTTAACCATGGTGTCGCGGTATGGTTAATAATTTAACCGCATCTGGGCCTTGTAATTTACCTTCTGTTGACCCACTCTTCTCTTCGTAAATCTGAATTTGGCCTCCTGGGGAGCGCGCTTGTTACGGCGTCGCTGGAGGTTGAGGATGATTTGCCCGCACCGGGCGGGGTGCGTTCCTACCTGAGTGTATGGGACCTGCTTGGAGTGTGATGGGAAGGCAAATGGCATGACGGAGTTCGACGTGGCAATTAACGCTGCGTCGTCTGGTTACGGCCACTGCCAATTCCAACAGGATTGATTTAGGAACTGTTTTGGCCCCCTGACGTTTGTGTCGGAGGGTTTCAGTGAGGGATAAAGGTGCACGGAATGTTTGGCCAAGGGATGACCATTGGGGGCGAGACTGTCGGCGCATCAGGCCGATGGGTCCCGCCGCGTCTGAGGGTTCCGGCGCGCCGATGGGATCTAACGCGCCTGAGGATCCCACCGCGCCTGAAGGTCATCATGTCGGGCCTCTGGACCATCGCCGTCTGGGCCGCGTCTTACCTGGCTTCGGCCCGTTTCGAATTCAAATCGCTTACGCTGGTCACCGCCAGCGTCGCCGCGCTCTATATGCTGGCGCTCGGCGATCCGGCGAAGCCGTATTTCGGCGCCGACCCCATCGCTATCGCCGACCCCATCACCGTCGCTGTCGCCATCGCTCCGACGGCGTCATCCGTGTCGCGCCAGGAATTAGTTGTCGAACCGCGCCAGGAATTAGTTGTCGAACCGCGTCAGGAATTAGTCGTCGAACCGCGTCAGGAATTAGTCGTCGAACCGCGTCAGGAATTAGTCGTCGAACCGCGACATGAAATAATCGCCGAGCCTCAACAGGTGTTCGTCGTCGAGCCGCGCCAGCCCGAACCCGTCGTCGAGCCGCGCCAGGAAGCGCCGGTCTTCGCCGCACTCGACTCCTTTCTCACGCCCGAATCCTTCGCCGCACCCGAATCCCTCACCGCGCTGATCATCGAAAAAAGCGCCCTGTCTGATAAAACGCGGCTTCAATCGGTGGCTTCGCTTGTCGATCTTTACCAGGAGATCGAATACCGCCTCGACGACATCCGGCTTGGCGAGATAGCGGTGCCGCGCCTTATGGTTGAGAGGATGCCGGACGATATCGTGATGGTCGATTCACCGAGCGAGCGCAAACGGCTGTTCATTCAGCTCGCCCTGCCGCTCATTCTCTATGCGAATGAGCGCATCGCGGCGGACCGTGGGCGGCTGATTGCACTCCGCGAAAAGATCGAACGCGCCGCCTACGCGCCCAGCGATAAAGCATGGCTCGCCGGTCTCGCCGGGCGGTATGGACTCGACTCCCCCGATCTCGATGCCCTGTTGCGTCGAGTCGATGTGATACCGACCTCCCTGGCACTCGCCCAGGGGGCCGAGGAATCAGGCTGGGGAACGTCGCGTTTTGTGCGTGAAGGCAACGCCATCTTCGGCCAGCGCACCTACGACCAAGGCGCCGGCCTGGTGCCGATCAATCGCGATTCCGGCAAGAAGCACGTGGTCAAGGCCTTCAGTGGGCTGATGGAGTCGGTCGCCTCCTATATGACCAACCTGAACACCCACTACGCCTATGATGAATTCCGCCGAATCCGCGCGAGGCAGCGCGCCTCGGGCGATGTCGATAGCTACAATCTGGTTGGCGCCCTGGATCGCTATTCGGAACGCGGAGAGGCCTATATCGAGACCATCCGCTCGATCATCGACAAGAATGATTTGCAGTCCTATGACAGCGCGAGCTTTGGAAAGCCCGTCGCCGGCGAGTCAAAAATCTAGCGATTTTTCATGCTAATGGGTTAAAGGGCCTGACCCTCATTACCTTTAGCTTCCTTGCTCTCTCGCGGCAATTTCCTCCTCAAGAAGCATTGTGATCGGCTAAAGATCCAGTTGCGTTGAACACGAACTGGGGCGCTTGAATACCCAACGCTTAAAACCGGCAGCCTTCTTAAGGCTGCGGCACGATGAATTGCATGCCGAACCAGCGAAACCGGTTCTCGGGGCCAGGCATGGTGCAATTGAGGCGTGACCGTCCGGGCGGGAACGGCGCCTTGAGACGCACTTCGATACGACGCGCGCCCAGGCGTTCGATATCGGCGGCGCCCTGACCGGATGCAAAACAATTGAGCCGATCCAGATTCTCGACACCCTCGGCCACCGTGAAGCCGATCAGAGGCGGATTGGGGCCGAGCAGAGAATCCCTCGGCGTCACGTCGGACACCGGCAAGGGAAGGGTCCGCGAAATCAATCTGAAACGCTCGATTTCGCCATAGGATTCGTTCAAGGAGAAGCGTGGCAGAACGAAGATATTTTCGGTGTCATGGGCCACCCCCGACTGTTGGCCGAAGGCGGCTGTGAAGCCCGCCTCGGCGATCAAGCCCTGAAAGTCGAGGCTGTATTCGCCGTAAGGATAGGCGAAAAGCTCGGGCGTTCGCCCAAGCTCCGCTCTGAACCGCTCGGAGGCCTTGGCGATATCGGCGGCGTTAAGCGCCCCGTCGCGGCCCGCCATATGGGCGTGGTTGGCGCTGTGGTGGCCGATGGTGACGCCGTCGTCGGCAAGTTCGCGAATTTGATCCCAGCTCATGATGCCAACGGATCCGGCATCGACAGGGTCCGTCGAGACGAACAGGGTGAAGGGAAAACCCGCCGCCTTCAGCCGGGGCCAAGCCTGCTCGTAGGCCGAGCTGTAAGCGTCGTCGACAGTGATCCCAATGGTTTTGTCTGGAAGCGCTGTGCCGGCGCGGAGTGCCGCGATGATATCGGGCAGGGGCAAGACACTGTAGCCACCGGTTACGAGTTCCGCGAGCTGCGCCTCGAACTGATCGATCCTGATGTTGGTCGAAGGCAGGGATTCCTCGCCGAAGCGGTGATACATGATGATCACGGCGGAAGCGGCGGCCTCGACGGGCGACGCCGGCAAAAAGGCCATGGCAAGGACGCCGAACGCCAAGTTAAAAAGATATCGTTTAGCCCGGTTAACCATGAGGTCCAGTGTCGCTCGTTGCGGCGCTTTGCACAATTGTTTCTCTACTCATGGCGACGATCTCATCATGGCCGTTCCCGCCGCGCTTTCATCGAGCAGAGGATAACGGCGCGGCTCGAATAGCTGATAATGCCACCACTCATTGAGATAATGATCCCATCCCGCCGCCGCCATCAGGCCGAGCAGGATCACGCGATTGCGCTGGGCCGCGGGCGTAATCCCGGTGCAGCCGTGACGCGCCAGGGGGCCGGCGCCATCGACTGGCGATCCCATGTCGAGGTCGCGCCCGCTGCCGTCAATCAAGGTCACATCGATCGCGACGCCACGGGAATGGGGCGAGCCGCGGCGCGGATCGGAAAGAAAATCCGGGTCGGGATTATGCGACCACAACAGCCACTGGGCCTCGGCGGGCCGATAGGCGTCGAAAATTTTCAGGCGTAGGCCGAGTTCCCCGGCGAGGTCGATAGAGCGGGCAAGAAGTGCTGCGGCATCGCCGTGAAGATAGCATTCGGCCCGCTTATAGATCGCCGCGCCGGTGAAGTTCTCAGCCGTGGCGTAGACCATATGGGTCTCGACATCGAAAGCGGGCGGGGTGATTTCGACCAGCGCCATGAAGCACATCAACCATGTTATACCCAGGATCTCGGTGGGAATGTACCATTGGATGCGACAGCAGTGGCATGAAGATGCGGCAGTGACATGAAGATTTTGGCACTCGATACGGCAACGTCGGCCTGCTCGGCGGCGCTCATGGGCGACGGCGCGATCATTGCCTCAGCCCTTGTGGCGATGAGGCGCGGCCACGCCGAGGCGCTGCTTCCCATGGTCGACGCGGTGATGGCCGAGGCGGGCATCGCCTACGGCGCCCTCGACCTGATCGCCACCACCGTGGGACCGGGCGCCTTTACTGGTCTGCGGGTCGGCCTGGCGGCGGCGCGGGGCTTGGCGCTGGCGGGCGGATTGCCGATCGTCGGCGTCACCACCCTCGAAGCCCTGGCCCATGCCGTCGGCGCGGACCAGCGCGGCAAACGCCCCGTCGTGGCGGTGATCAACGCCCGCCGCGACGAGGTCTATTATCAGCCGTTCGATGCAGCCCTGATGCCCCTCGGCCCACCCCTTGTCGGCGCGGCGGAAGCCATCGTCCTGCCCGAGGGCCCCGTCCTTCTGGTCGGGGATGGCGCCACCCTGCTTCCGGCTGATAGGAACGATACGGAGATCATCCCGGGGCTGCTGCCCGATGCGGCCGTGGTCGCGGCCCTGGCCGCCGCGCGGTTCGACCCGGCGGCGCCGCCCGAGACTCCGCCCGAGCCCTTATACCTGCGGGGATCGGGCGCCCGGGAGCCCGCGTCTCCATGAAGTCCACGGCCCGGTCACTATCCGTAAGCCCGGCGGGCCGGAAAGATTACGTCACCCTCGCAGAGCGTCACGGCCGCTGTCTCGGCCCGGCCTGGAGCGCTGAGTCCGTAAGCGGCCTGCTCGACAGCCCCGGCGCCATGGCGATCATTGCAAAGGCCGAGGGTTCAAATAGCGGCGTGCGGGCCCTGTTTCTCGACGTCGCCGAAGACAATACGGCGGCCCGGGCGCTAAATGGCGCCGCCGGTTTAAGCCAGGTCGGCCGGCGCGCGGACTGTTATCGCCGTACCGGCGGCGATCCTGTGCCGGGAGATCACATCTTGCGAATTCGCATGACATAAATACCGCCGTCGTCCGAGTCAGGAGCGAGGTCAAGCAGCATATGGCCATGCTCCTCGACGGCGCGCGGCACGTTTTCGAGCGGCTCGCCCGCCGGCAGACGAATTTCGGCGGTTTCACCAACAGACATGCGTTCGATAAGCAATTTTGTTTTTACGAATGTCATCGGACAGACATCGGCCGTGATATCAAGAAAATAATCGAACTTGTCTGGTTTTTTCGCCATGATTTCGCTCATATATTACCTTATTCGTTCGAACTTGTTGTTGACCTTTACGACGATATAGTTAGTTTTATGCTGAATATACTATCCGGGAGGAAATAATTTTATGGCGGAACAGTCAGAATCTGTTGATCTACATGCCATGACGACTCAAATCGTGGTCGCTCATGTGGCTAATAATGTGGTCTCTGTTGGCGATTTGTCCAAGCTCATTCAACAGGTGTTCGAAGCCCTGGCCAAGGTCGAGTCGAGCGCCGCGGTGCCGGAGAAACCTCAGCCGGCGGTTTCGATCAAGAAATCGATTACGCCGGATTACATCGTTTGCCTTGAGGACGGCAAGAAACTCAAGATGCTCAAGCGTCACCTCAAGATGAGCTATGGCCTTACCCCCGATGAATATCGCGACCGTTGGGGGCTACCCGCGGATTATCCCATGGTCGCGCCGAATTACGCGGCCCAACGCAGCGCCCTGGCCAAGAAAATCGGTCTCGGAACCCAGCCGCGAAAACGCGGGCGGAAGCGTAAATCCTAGTACGGCCCGACCTGAATACTTTGGCTTATCCGCTAAAATAGGGGCGACGGAAGTAGCGGCTCCGGAAGACAACTAGTGGTTCCCACTTAACGCTTGAGTCCCCCAAGAACCTATGGCCTGCCTGGGGTATTGCCCCTTTTGGACGGTACCAAATGTTAGATTCCATCCACTAGAATATCCAGCGCAATGATCTCTAAAATAGAACAGGCCTGTATCGACAAGGGCCTTAAAATGACTGGGCAGCGGCGGTTGATCGCCCGGGTCTTGTCGAGTGCCAATGATCATCCCGATGTTGAGGAAGTTTATCGCCGCGCCGTGCAGCTCGACTCCCACATAAGTCTGGCGACGGTCTATCGGACCGTGCGTCTGCTGGAAGAAGCTGGAATCCTTGAGCGTCATGAATTTCGCGACGGCCGGGCCCGCTATGAAGCGGCGGACGTTGCGCATCACGATCATCTGATCGATATTGATACGGGTGAAGTCTTTGAATTTAACGATGATGAGATCGAGAAGATTCAATCACGGATCGCGGGAGAGTTCGGCTATCGTTTGGTCGATCATCGACTGGCGCTTTATGGCGTCCGCATAAAGAGCGGTGCTAAGCGCGGCGAATAGCGATCCCGCCGGTCGAGATCGCGTTGATCAGGATCATCGAAGGCGGCTCGAGGTCCGGCTCGCCCGCGGCCACTCCGACATCGACGCCTTCCAGGCCCTTCGGTACAGCGTGTTCTATGAAGAAATGAACGCCGTCGCCGCGCCGCGCACAGCGGCCCTGGGTCGCGATTTCGACGATTTCGACGATGTTTGCGATCATCTCCTGGTGATCGATCATGGCCCGGAGGGCGATGGGCAAGCCGGCGCGGTGGTCGGCGGCTACCGTCTGTTGCGAGCGTCGGTGGCGGCGGCGCGCGGGCGCTTCTATACGGCGGCGGAATACGACATCGCGGCCCTTGCGGCCCGGCGCGGCGAGGCGCTTGAATTGGGCCGCTCCTGCGTTCATCCGGCCTATCGCTACGGCACCGTGATCCAGCTTCTGCTGCGCGCGATCGCGGCCTATGTAGAGCGCCACCACATCGGCCTGATTTTCGGCTGTGCCAGCCTGGCGGGGACCGATCCCGAGGCCCTGGCATTGCCTCTCTCCTATCTTGCCCACAACCATCTGGCGCCAAGCGATCTCAGGCCGGTGGCCCTGGCCGATCGTTATGTGGAGATGAAACGCATGGCGCCCGAGGCGATCGATGCGCGCGCCGCCCTCAACGCCTTGCCGCCTCTTATCAAGGGCTATCTGCGGGCCGGCGGGATGGTTGGCGACGGCGCGGTGATCGACCACCAGTTCGGCACCGTCGATATCTGCATGGTGATCGAGTCGGATTGTGTCACCGACAAATTTCGCCGGCGTTTCCAATGACCAGCGGCTTGCGAGCAGGAGCCCGGCTCATGGCCTGGCTGACCTGGACCCTTTTGCTTCTGCCCCTGCAACTGCTGGCCCTCGCCCTGGAAAAGCCTGAATGGCTACCGCTGATCTATCACCGGGGCGTTTTAAAGATCTTCGGCATCTCCATCGAACGGCGGGGCGATCCGTCGCCGGCGCAGCCCACTCTGTTCGTCTGCAACCACGTCTCCTATCTTGATATCGAGGCGCTGGGCGCGTCGGTGGCGGGCAGTTTCGTCGCCAAGAGCGAGGTCGCAAGCTGGCCCCTGTTCGGCCAGTTGGCACGGCTCCAGCGCAGCGTCTTCATCGAGCGTCGCCCCTCGCGCGCCGCCGGCCATCGCGACGCTATCGCCGCCCGTCTCGATGACGGCGACAACATCATCCTGTTTGCGGAGGGCACCAGCAGCGACGGCAGCCGGGTTCTGCCGTTCAAGAGCGCCCTGTTCGCCGTCGCCGAGCGGGCGCGAGTCGTTCAGCCGGTGTCCATCGCCTACACCAGGCTCAACGGGGCGCCCCTGCCCAGCCGTCTGCGGCCGGATGTGGCCTGGTATGGGGATAGGGAACTGGCCGGTCATCTGTGGAATTTCTTGGGTCTCGGGAGGCTGACCCTGGTGGTTGAATTCCACCCCACCGTCGCCGCCCGGGACTTCCCATCCCGCAAAGCTCTCGCCGATCACTGCCAGCGCGTCGTCGCCGAAGGGCTGTCGCGGGCGATCGGCGGACGGTCCAAGGGCAGCTTGACTCCCCAGGGCGCGGTGGTACCATCTTCGTCTGTCGAGATTTCGAGGGTTTGCGACTAAGTGACTACCCATTTTGAGCGCTGCCGTCCCCTGTCGGATTTCATCCGCTAAAAGCGCCGCCTTGAAGAAGAAACTCTTCATCAAATCCTACGGCTGTCAGATGAACGTCTACGACTCTGCGCGTATGGCGGAAGTTCTGGCGCCCTTGGGCTATGGTGCCGCGTCGTCTCCCGAGGACGCCGACATGGTGATCCTCAACACCTGCCATATCCGCGAGAAGGCCGCCGAGAAGGTCTATTCCGAACTCGGCCGCCTGGGGCTTATCAAGGCGGCCCGCAAGGCCGAGGGCAAGGCCATGGTGATCGCGGTGGCCGGTTGCGTCGCCCAGGCCGAGGGTCAGGAGATGTTGCGCCGCGCCCCGGTTATCGATGTGCTCGTCGGACCCCAGTCCTACCACCGGTTGCCCGAGCTGGTCGCCCGGGTGGCGCGTGGCGGCGGGGCAGTGCTGGACACGGAATTTCCCCCCGAAGCCAAATTCGACCATCTGCCCAAGACCCGCCATGCACAAGGCGTGTCGGCGTTTCTCTCGGTGCAGGAAGGCTGCGACAAGTTCTGTAGCTTCTGCGTTGTCCCCTACACCCGGGGAGCTGAATATTCGCGGCCGGTGGCGGCGCTGCTCGACGAGGCCCGGCAATTGGTCGATGTCGGGGCGCGCGAGATCACCCTGCTCGGCCAGAACGTCAATGCCTATCATGGCAGCGCGGGCGGCTTGGGCGGACTGATCCGGCAACTCGCCGAGATCGAGGGCCTGGAGCGCATCCGTTACACCACCTCCCATCCGCGCGATATGGATGAGGATTTGATTCGCGCCCATGGCGAGGTGCCGGCCCTGATGCCCTGCCTCCATCTGCCCGTGCAGTCGGGCTCGGACCGGGTGCTGGCGGCGATGAACCGGCGCCATACCACCGATGACTACCGCCGCCTGGTGGCGCGCCTGCGGGACGTCCGCCCAGACCTTGCCCTGAGCGGCGATTTTATCGTTGGCTTCCCTGGTGAAAGCGACGATGATTTCGCCGCCACCATGGCCCTGGTCGGCGATATCGGCTACGCCCAGGCCTATTCCTTCAAGTACAGCCCGCGCCCCGGCACGCCGGCGGCCAGCCTGCCCGAGCAGGTTCCCGATGCGGTCAAGGCGGCGCGGCTCGACGCCCTGCAATCGCTGTTGCGCAGCCAGCAGGAAGCCTTCAACCGGGCCTGCGTCGGGCGCGTCTTGCCGGTGCTGTTCGAGCGCCCGGGCCGCCATGCGGGACAGCTCATCGGGCGCAGTCCCTATATGCAGGCCTGCCATGCCGAGGCGGCGAGCCGCGAGATCGGCGAGATCGTCGATCTGCGCATCCTCAAGGCCAGCGCCAACAGCCTCGCCGCCGAGCTTGCCCCGACCCCCTCCAGGCCACAATCGAGGCGGGTCGCATGAGCCCGCCGACCCGCTCCAGCGGTGCGGCGCAATCGGTCGAGCCCCTGCATATGACCTTCGATGACAACGCCATGTTGCCTGCCCTGTTCGGCCGTCATGACGAACATCTCGCCCGTATCGAGCAGGCCCTCGGCGTCGCTCTGGTGTCACGCGGAAATCAGCTCTCTATTACCGGCCCGCCCTGGTCTGTGCAGGCCGCCAAGCTGGCGTTGACCAGCCTGCTGCGCCGTCTCGAGCAGGGCCTCGAGGTGGACGCCGCCGAAGTCTCCGCCGCCGTGCGCATGGTGGTGCGGGGCGGCGAGACCGGCGGCGAGGCGGTGGATAGCGGCGGCGAAGACCTGATCATCACCACCCAGAAGGCCCGCATCGGGCCGCGCTCGCCCATGCAGGCGGATTATCTGCGTGCCCTGCGCGATAACGATTTAGTTTTCGCCCTGGGTCCGGCGGGCACCGGCAAGACCTATCTCGCCGTGGCCCGGGCGGTCTCCATGCTGATCGAGGGCCGGGTCGAGCGTATTGTGCTGTCGCGCCCCGCCGTGGAGGCCGGCGAAAACCTCGGCTTCCTGCCCGGCGATCTGCGCGAGAAGATCGACCCCTATCTCAGGCCGCTCTACGACGCCCTACACGACATGATGCCCGTCGAAAAAGTGCGCCGTTATCTCGAGGCCGGCGATATCGAGGTGGCGCCGCTCGCCTTCATGCGCGGCCGTACCCTGTCGAACGCCTATGTCATTCTCGACGAGGCGCAGAACACCTCGGCCGTTCAGATGAAGATGTGTTTGACCCGCCTGGGTGAGAACTCACACATGGTGGTGACCGGCGATCTGTCGCAGATCGATCTGCCGAAGGGGGTGAAGTCGGGCCTCGATGACGCGATCAGGCGGCTCCAGGGCGTCGAGGGGGTCACCACGGTGACCTTCAGCGATGCCGACGTGGTGCGCCACGACCTGGTGGCGCGCATCATCCGCGCTTATGACAAAGACGCCTCATGAACGCCAATCTGGATGTCAACGCAGGGCCGCATATTGCCGTCGAAGCCCCTTGCCCCGGCTGGCGCGCGGCCCTTGCCGATTGCAACGCCCTGTGCCGGGAAGCGGCTCTGGCGGCTCTCGCGGCGGCCCCGCTGGAGGGCGGCAACAGCGGCATCGAGATTGGCATCCGGCTCACCGACGATGGCGAGCTGCGCGATCTCAACCGGCGCTACCGAAGCATCGATGCGCCGACCAATGTCTTGTCTTTCCCGATGTTCGAATGCACGCCCGGAGCGGATTTGGCGGCGCCGCCGGACGGCCCGCCGCTGGCCCTCGGTGACGTGGTGCTGGCCTTTGAGACCGTGCGGGGCGAGGCCGCGTCCCAAGGCAAAACCCTGGCCGACCATCTCGGACATCTGGTGGTCCATGGTGTGTTGCACTTGCTCGGTTACGATCATCTGGACGACATCCAGGCGGCGGCCATGGAACATCTGGAAGCGGTTATCCTCGCCGGGCTCGGCGTGGACGACCCCTATGAAGCGAACAGTGAACGCCAGGCCGCGTCATGCCAGGCCGCGTCATGCCAGGCCGCGTCATGAATGATACCCCCCCACCAGACCCGGAAGACAAGCGCACCGGCTCGCTTCTGCAGCTTTTACAAGGGTGGCTGCGCCATCTCGGCAGCCGGCGCAACGGCGGCGAGAGCTTGCGGGATTCCCTCGAAGAGCTGATCCAGAACCACGGCGACGAGGATGTGCTCATCGATCCGGATGAGCGCACCATGTTCGCCAATCTGCTGAAATTCGGTGATCTGCGCATCGACGACGTCATGGTGCCCCGGGCCGATGTGGTCGCCGTGGCGGAAACCGCGACGATTGCCGAGGTCATCGGCGTCATGGGTGATGCCGGACATTCTCGCCTGCCGGTCTATCGCGACTCCCTCGACGACATCCTGGGCATGGTCCATGTCCGCGATCTGCTGAAGTTCTGGGGTGACGACCAACCGGGCGGGCTGGCCGAGGTCATACGGCCGCTGCTTTACGTGCCGCCCTCCATGCGGGTTCGCGATTTATTGCTGCAGATGCGCGCGGCCCACATCCATATGGCCATGGTGGTCGATGAATACGGCGGCACCGACGGGCTGGCGACCATCGAGGATTTGGTCGAGGAGATCGTCGGCGAAATTCAGGACGAGCACGACACCGATGAGCCCCCGGCTCTGATCGACAGGCCAGGTGGGGTGGTCGAGGCCGACGCCCGGGCCGCCGTCGAGGAGCTCGAGCGCCGGGTCGGCTTCGCGCTGTTGACCGGCGACGACCAGGAAGATATCGACACCCTGGGAGGCTTGGTGTTTGCCCTCGCCGGCCGGGTGCCAACGCGCGGCGAACTGATCGTCCATCCGAGCGGCCTGCAATTTGAAATTGTCGACGCCGACCCGCGCCGCATCAAGCGGTTGCGGGTGCAGCAGGTGCCTCCGGCCAAAAGCGCTCACATTAAAAACGCACCCGAATGACACGACCGCGCGAATGAACCGTCTAAGAGACCGGGTCATGGCGCTCGCCGGTTGGCGGCGGGCGCTGGTCGCCGTGCTCCTCGGTATCGCCGCGACCGGCGCGCTCCCGCCGCTACATCTGGCGCCGCTGCTGATCGTCGCCTTCAGCGGGCTGGTCTGGCTGATCGACGGCAGCGCCAAGGGGCGTGCCGCCTTCGCCGTCGGCTGGTGGTTCGGCCTCGGCCATTTCGTCACCGGGCTCTACTGGATCGGTATAGCCCTGATGACCGACCCGGAGCGCTACGCCTGGCTGGTGGCACCCGCGGTGCTCGCCATGTCGGCGGCGCTGGCGCTGTTTGTGGCATTCGCGGTGCTGGTTGCCCGGCTGTGTGCGCCTGGGGTTTCGCGGGTTCTCGGCCTGACCCTGGCCTGGGTGTTGGCCGAATGGCTGCGCGGACAGATCTTCACCGGGTTTCCTTGGAACCTGATCGGCACCGCCTGGACCTTCTCGGAACCGATGATTCAAATAACCGCCTACGGCGGTATCTTCGGCCTCAGCCTGATCACCGTGGCCGTGGCGGCCGCGCCCTCGACCCTTACCGGGGGGCGCTGGGCGCCGACTCTGCTCGCCGCGGCGCTGCTTGTCGGCTTGTGGGGTGCCGGTATGGCGCGCCTGGCGGCTTACCCCGCCAGTGAAGTGGTTGAAGGCGTTCGCTTGCGGCTGGTCCAGGCCAACGTCGCCCAGCATCATAAATGGCAACCCGAGTTGCGCGAGGCGCTGTTCCGCCGCCATCTCGCCCTGACCACCAGCGAAGGCTTCGAGGACATCACCCACGTCATCTGGCCCGAGACCGCGATCCCCTATTTCATCGCCAACGACGTGGCCCGGCGCCAGTTAATCGCCGCCGCGACCCCGAAAGGCGGCGCCTTGATCAGCGGCGCCCTGCGCGGCATCGCCAAGACCGAAACGGCGCCACAAAAAATCTTCAACAGCATCCACGCGTTCGACGATGAGGGCCGCGTCGTCGCCACCTATGACAAGACCCATCTGGTGCCGTTCGGCGAATATATGCCGTTTCGTAATATTCTATCGATCGCCAAGCTGACCTATGGGACGACGGATTTCTCAGCCGGGCCTGGGCCGCGCAGCCTGACGGTTGCCGGCCTGCCGTCGTTCAGCGCGTTGATCTGCTACGAAGCGATCTTTCCCAACGCCGTTGTCGAGCCCGGCAATCGGCCCGGCTTTCTGCTCAACATCACCAACGACGCCTGGTTCGGCATCAGCAGTGGGCCCTATCAGCATTTCGCCAGCGCCCAATTGCGCGCCGTCGAACAGGGCCTGCCCTTGGTGCGCAGCGCAAACACCGGCATCTCGGCGGTGGTCGATCCCCTGGGGCGCGTCACCGCGCGGCTCGGTCTGGGCCGGGGAGGGGTGCTTGATGCCGACCTTCCGCGCGCCCTCGATGTCCCCACCCCCTATGCCCGGTGGGGTGATTCATGGCTCCTTCTCCTCGCCGTCGTCGGCGCCGGTCTCTTGCTACGCAGGCGTCTGAGGAAAGCATAAGCGCTTGACCTGCGAGGCGCTGTTGACACAATGTCGCGACCGCCCGAACACGATCCATAAATACTCGGAGACCGTCCGTGGAAAGAAGCGAATATCTGTTTACCAGCGAGTCCGTTTCCGAAGGCCATCCGGACAAGATTTGCGATCGCATCTCCGACGCCGTGGTCGATCTTTATCTTGCCGCCGACCCTCAGGCGCGGGTTGCCGTCGAGACTCTGGTGACGACCAATCGTATCGTACTCGCCGGCGAGGTCCGCGGGCCCGAGGAGATCGGGCCTGACGAGCTCGAACAGGCAGCGCGCGAATGCGTGCGCGACATCGGTTATGAACAGGAAGGCTTTCATTGGCGGAAGGCTGACGTCCAAATTTATGTTCACAACCAATCGGTCGATATTGCCCAGGGGGTCGACGCCGCCGGCAACAAGGACGAGGGCGCCGGCGATCAAGGCATCATGTTCGGCTACGCCTGTCGCGAGACCGAGGCGCTGATGCCGGCGCCGATCCATTACTCCCATAAGATCCTGCGTAGTCTGGCCGAGACCCGCCACGGCGATCCCGACAGCGGGTTGGGACCCGACGCCAAGAGCCAGATCACCCTGAAATATGTCGACGGCAAGCCGGTCGGCGCGGCCTCGGTGGTGGTCTCGACCCAGCATGACGAAGGTTTGGAGCAAGACGACGTGCGCGAACGGGTGCGCCCGCATGTCATTGCGTCGCTGCCCGACGGCTGGATGTGCGACGAGAAAGAATTCTATGTCAATCCCACGGGGCGCTTCGTGATCGGTGGACCGGACGGCGACACCGGCCTGACCGGGCGCAAGATCATCGTCGATACCTATGGCGGCGCGGCGCCCCACGGCGGCGGCGCTTTCTCGGGCAAGGATCCCACCAAGGTCGATCGCTCGGCGGCTTATGTGGCGCGCTATCTGGCGAAGAATGTGGTCGCCGCCAACTTGGCTGAGCGCTGCGTCATCCAGCTTGCCTATGCCATCGGCGTGTCTCAGCCCTTGTCGCTCTATGTGGACACCTACGGCGGCGGGCGGGTCGATGAGGAGCGGTTGTCCAAAACCCTGCTCGATCTGGTCGATCTGTCGCCGCGCGGCATTCGCCAGCATCTCGATCTCAACCGGCCGATCTATGCCCGCACCGCGGCCTATGGCCATTTTGGCCGGGCCCCCGAGGAAGACGGCGGCTTCTCCTGGGAACGCCTCGATCTGGTCGACGCGCTGAAGGCGGCGCTGAGCTGACACACGACCCCGAGAGACAGGTATACGGGCGGCGTCACGGTAAAAAGTTACGCCCGTATCGCCAGGGGCTGATCGACGAGTTGCTTCCAAAGCTGCGCATCGAGCTTCAATCGGGGCTCGACCCGGCCGGCCTGTTCGACCCCGCGCCGCGCGCCTTGTGGCTCGAAGTCGGCTTCGGTGCCGGCGAGCATCTTGCCGCCCAGGCCCGGGCCCGGCCCGATGTCGGGCTGATCGGCTGCGAGCCTTTCGTCAATGGGTTGGCCAGCCTGCTCGCCTTGATCGACGCGGGCGGCATCGATAATGTCCGCCTGCATGACGACGACGCCCGCCTGCTGATCCATTGCCTGGCCGACGCCTCGATTGATCGTATGTTTGTTTTATTCCCCGATCCCTGGCCGAAGGCGCGCCACCACAAGCGTCGCTTCATCAACCCCGCGACCCTGGACGCCTGCGCCCGCATTCTTGCCGACGGCGCCGAGCTGCGCCTGGCCACCGACGATGCGCCCTATTGCCGCTGGATTCTGGAGCATCTGCAGCGCCATGCGGCCTTTCGCTGGATGGCGCGGGGGCCGGATGACTGGCGCCAACGCCCCGACGACTGGCCGGAAACGCGCTACGAAGCCAAGGCCCGCCGCCAAGGCCGCGCGCCGGTCTTCCTGAGATACAGGCGGGTTGATCGCGCCTAGAATAATGCCCGTCATTATTTAATTGGAAAGTGGGGACAGAGCCATGGATGAGCAATCGAGCCAATTCGTAGGCAGCATTCCTGAAAACTATGATCTTGGCCTCGGCCCTCATATCTTTGACGATTACGCTGAGGACTTGGCAAAGAGAGCGGCTGACGCAAATCCAACCGTCGTGCTGGAGATTGCCGCAGGTACAGGAATTGTTACCCGGAAATTGAGAGATGCCCTGAACCCGGCTACGCACTTGGTGGCGACCGATTTGAATCCACCCATGCTTGCCGTGGCGGGAGCCAAATTTGCCCAGGGGGAGAAGGTCGAGTTCAAACCGGCGGACGCTATGGCGCTGCCTTTCGAGGATGCCGCGTTCGATCTCGTGGTTTGTCAGTTCGGGGTCATGTTCTTCCCCGACAAGCAGGTGGCGCTAAGGGAAGCGGCTAGGGTTTTACGGCCCGGTGGGCGCTATCTGTTCAACGTTTGGGGCAGCATGTCGGAAAATCCATTTTCCGAGATTGTCTACGATGTCGGCGCAGAGTTTTTCCCAGACGATCCACCCGGCTTTTACAAGGTCCCTTTCGGCTATTCTGATCAAAGCATCGTGATGGCTGATATGGAGGCGGCGGGCCTGCAAGACATCCAATGTGAAGTCCTGTCGTTCGACAAGAAGGTTGCCGATTGGGCGCTATTCGCGCACGGGATAATCTTCGGCAATCCCCTAATCGACGAAATCCGTAAAAGAGGCGGTGTAGAGCCTGAAGAGATGGAACAGTCAATTTTATCAGCCCTTCGTGAACGTTTCGGGCGTAAGCTGGCCTCGATGCCTCTCCTGGCGACCGTGTATAGTGGAACTGCCGCTCTTGCATCGAGCCGTAATTGAAGCGCTCTCAAGGCGTAAAAAAGGCTTGCGGGGCGGGGCGGGATGACTATGATCCAGTTTCGTTGATATTGGGAACTTGGCGACCGGACCGGGTTCTCTTCGAAAGTGGGCTTCTGGCCCCTTTTTTTTGTTTTAACGGCAAGCTGGGTGGAGAAAATCGCCGAGAAGGATTTTGAGATCGAGCGTCTGGTGACGCCCACCCTTGAAGCGATGGGCTTTTCGGTGGTGCGGGTCAGGATCGCCGGCCAGCCGGAGCGGACCCTGCAGATCATGGTCGAGCTGCTGGACGGGTCGACGGTGACTGTCGATGATTGCGGCAAGATCAGCCGCGCGGTATCGGCCCTGCTCGATGTCGAGGATGCGATCAAGGGGGCCTACAGTCTGGAGGTCAGTTCGCCGGGCATCGATCGGCCGCTGATCAAACCGGCCGATTTCGAGCGGTTTGCCGGGCATGTGGCCAAGATCGAGACGCACCGGCCACTTGCGGGCCGCAAGCGTTTCCGGGGTCGCCTGGTCTGTGTTGAAGACGGCGATGTGCGGATCGAAGTCGAGGGCGAGGTCGCGGCCATACCCTTGGCTGAGATCGCCACCGCCAAGCTAGTGTTGACGGATGAGTTGATTGCCGAGGCCGTGAAATCGGGCAGTGCCTAAGTAGCCTGAATGAATAGTGTAGGGCCTGGATAACGAGTGAAAGTCTGAATGGATAGCGATATGGAATCTGCTTCGAGTTTTACCCAAATCGAGATGTTGCAGGTGGCCGACGCCGTGGCGGCGGAAAAGGGCATCGACCGCGAGACCGTGCTCGACGCCATGGAGCAGGCCATCCAGCATGCCGGCAAGCGAAAATACGGCCAGGATCACGACATCCGCGCCGATATCGACCGCACCAACGGCGAGATCAAACTGATGCGCTATATCGAGGTCGCTGATCCGGTCGAGAATTCGACGACGCAGATTTCCATCGAGGAAGCCCGTGACCGCAATCCCGACGCCCAGGTCGGCGATTTTCTGATCGACGCCCTGCCGCCTATCGATTTCGGCCGTATCGCGGCGCAAACCGCCAAACAAGTCATCGTCCAGAAGGTGCGCGAGGCCGAGCGCGAGCGGCAGTACAAGGAATACAAGGACCGTATCGGCGAGGTCATCAATGGCCTGGTCAAGCGTGTCGAATACGGCAATGTGGTGGTTGACCTGGGACGCGCCGAGGCGCTCTTGCGGCGCGATGAACTGCTGCCCCGGGAATCCTTCCGCCGGGGCGACCGGGTGCGCGGCTATATCTACGACGTGCGGCCCGAGCTGCGCGGCCCGCAGATTTTCCTCTCGCGCACCCACCCCATGTTCATGTCCAAGCTGTTCGCCATGGAAGTGCCTGAGATTTACGACTCTATCATCGAAATTAAGGCGGTGGCCCGCGACGCCGGCAGCCGCGCCAAGATTGCGGTGTTGTCCAACGACGCCAGCGTCGATCCGGTCGGCGCCTGCGTCGGCATGCGCGGCAGCCGCGTTCAGGCGGTGGTCGGCGAGCTTCAAGGCGAGAAGATCGACATCATTCAATGGTCGCCCGATCCCGCCACCTTCGTGGTCAACGCCCTGGCCCCGGCCGAGGTCACCAAGGTGGTGCTCGACGAGGAGACCAAGCGGATCGAGGTGGTGGTGCCGGACGAGCAGCTCAGCCTGGCGATCGGCCGGCGCGGGCAGAATGTACGCTTGGCTTCCCAGCTCACCAGTTGGGATATCGACATCCTCACCGAGGATGAAGAATCCGAGCGCCGCACTGAAGAGTTTCACAGCCGTTCGCAAACCTTCATCGAAGCGCTCGATGTGGAAGAGATCATCGCCCAGTTGCTGGTCGCCGAAGGGTTTTCCACCGTCGAGGAAGTCGCCTTCGTGCAGATTTCGGAACTGGCTGGTATCGAGGGCTTCGATGAGGATATCGCCGGCGCCCTGCAGGAACGCGCCACCGAATTCATTGCCGAGCGCGACAGGCAGCTTGCCGAAAAATTGCAAAGCCTCGGCGTCGCCAACGATCTCGCTGAATTTCCCGGCATCACCACTCCCATGCTGGTGGTTCTCGCCGAGCAGGACGTCAAGACGCTCGATGACCTGGCCGACCTGGCCGGTGACGAATTGCTCGAATATCTGCCCGACAGCGGCATGAGCGAGGAAGATGCCAACGAAATCATCATGGCTGCCCGCGCCCATTGGTTCGACGATGAGGAGGGCGAGGGTGGCGAGGGTGGCGAGGATACCGGGGATACCGCAGATGGCGATCCAGTTGCCGATGAAGAATCCGGACTGACGGCATAGGATCCGCAAAGCACATGGCTGCCACTCGAACTCGTAATGGCGCGGTCAAGCGCGGAGACATGAGAAGTGACAAGGGGAACGGACCCCAACGGCGCTGTCTCGTCACCCGCCGCATGGCGACCAAGGAAAGCCTGATCAGGTTCGTGGTCGGACCCGACAACCAGGTGCTTCCCGACGTCGCCGCCAACCTCCCCGGCCGGGGAATCTGGTTGAGCGCCGAGCGGGATGTGGTAAATACGGCATGCGCGCGCAACCTGTTTGCCAAGGGGTTTCGCGCGGCGGTTTTGGTTGACGCCCAATTGGACCGGCGTGTTGAGGATCTGGTGGCGAAACGATGCTTGGGTTTGCTCGGTCTCGCGCGGCGCGCTGGCGATGCGACGTTGGGGTTTGAACGGGTTTGCGAAGCGCTGACGGCAGGCGTGGCGGGGGTCGGGCTGATCGCCATGGAGGCCGCCGAAAACAGTCGCCGGAAGTTTTTGCGGGCGGCGCGGGAGAAGCCGGTTCTGTCGTTGTTTACGGGCGTCGAATTGAGCCAGGCCCTGGGCCGCGAGCATGTGGTATTTGTCGCCGTGGCGAAAGGCCGCATCGCGCAGCGGTTGGTGATTGAAGCGGAACGGCTGGCTGGATTTCGCCAGGCAGCATTGAGCATTGGCCCCGGAGAAAACCGGGAAGGAATGGTTTAGGCACGATGAGCAATACGACCGATAAGACGGATGACAAAAAGCCCTTGAGTCTCAAGAAGCCGGGACGCTTGGAGCTACGCAAGACGGTGGAGAGCGGCGAGGTGCGCCAAAGTTTCTCTCACGGACGCTCGAAGACTGTCACTGTCGAAGTCAAGCGCAAGCGCATGTTCAAGGCCGGCGAAGGCGTCGGCGACGGCAGGGCCGATGCCAAGGCGGCGTCCGTAATCCGGCCCGCCGGTGTAAAAACAGCCGCCACCGCAAAGCGCGCCGCCGCGCCCCGCGAAGATAAAAACCGCCAGCCGATCGTCCTCAAGACCTTGACCGCGGCGGAAAAATCGGCTCGCGCCCAGGCCCTCGAATCGGCGCGCGTCAGGGACCGAGAGGCCCGTGAGAAAGCCGCCGAGGAAGCGATCATCCAGGCTGAGCAGGAAAAAACCGACGCGGCCGAGCGGGAAGCCGCCGAGGCCCGCGCCTCCGAAGAGGAAGAACGCAAACGGTTCGAGGAAGAATCACGTCTCAAGGCCGAGGAAGACGCCGCGCGCCGCTTGAGCCCCGAAGAAGAGCCGGCCGCTGTGCCGCTCGACGTGCCCGCGGCGTCGAAGAGCGGGAAAGCGTTGTCTCAGCGCGCGGCCGAGGAAGGCGATGCGAAAGGCGCCCGCCACGGCAAGGGTGAAGTTCGCCGTTCGGCCCTGGCACCGCGCCGCAACCAGCAGCCGCGCCGACGGTCGGGGAAAATGACCATCTCTCAAGCCCTGACCCAGGAAGACCGCACACGGAGCATGGCCTCGGTGCGCCGCGCCCGCAAACGCGAAAAGCAGGCTCAACGGACCGGGCCCATCGAGACCGTCAAGATCGTTCATGAAGTGGTGGTGCCCGACACAATCACCGTGCAAGTGCTCGCCAACCGCATGGCGGTGCGCGCCGTGGACGTGATCAAGGCGCTTATGAAGATGGGTGTCATGGCGACGACCAATCAAGTCATCGATGTGGAGACCGCCGAGCTGCTGATTGGGGAATTCGGCCATACCATGAAGCGGGTCAGCGCCGCCGATGTGGAGATCGGGCTCTCCGGCGAGGCCGACGACGAAGGCGATCTTGAGTCCCGCCCGCCGGTGGTCACCGTCATGGGCCATGTGGATCATGGTAAGACATCGCTGTTGGACGCTCTGCGCCGCACCGATGTGGTGAGCGGCGAGGCCGGCGGCATTACCCAGCATATCGGTGCCTATCAGGTGACATTAGACTCAGGCGCGCGCATCAGCTTTCTCGACACGCCTGGTCATGCGGCCTTTACAGCCATGCGATCGCGCGGCGCCAAGGTCACCGATATCGTTGTTTTGGTAGTCGCCGCCAACGACAGCGTCATGCCGCAGACCGTCGAGGCGATCAACCACGCCAAGGTTGCCGAGGTGCCGATCATCATTGCCATCAACAAGATCGACTTGCCCGACGCGGACCCCGATCGGGTGCGCAATGATCTGCTGCAGCATGATCTGGTGGTCGAGTCCCTGGGCGGTGAAATCCTTTGCGTCGAGCTGTCGGCGAAGGAGGGGACCAACCTCGATAAGCTTGAAGAGGTTATCCTGCTGCAAGCCGAACTGCTCGATTTGAAGGCCAATCCAAACCGCGCGGCCGAAGGGGTCGTCGTCGAAGCCGCCATGGATCCTGGACGCGGCGCGGTGGCCACCCTGCTGATTCAGCGCGGCACGCTTAAGGTCGGCAACATCGTTGTCACCGGCGGTGAATGGGGTCGAGTGCGCGCCATGATCAACGATCGCGGCGAGGCGATTGAAGAATGCGGCCCGGGGTACCCGGTGGTCATCTTCGGCCTCGGCGGGGTGCCCGAGGCAGGCGACGAGATGGTCGCGGTCGAAAACGAGCGCCGCGCCCGGGAGGTCACCGAATACCGCCAGGCGCAGATCCGCGATTTGCGCGTTTCAGCGAGTACGCGCGGCACGTTGGAACAGATGTTCACCGACCTTGCCGAAGGCACCGCATCAACCCTTCCCATCGTCGTCAAAGGCGATGTACATGGATCGGTCGAGGCGATCATCGGCAATCTCGAAAAGCTGGCGACCGAAGAAGTCGCCATACAGATCCTCCACGCCGGGGTGGGCGGCATCAATGAATCCGATGTGACCCTGGCCCACGCTTCCAACGCGCCGATCATCGGCTTCAATGTCCGCGCGAATGCGGCGGCCAAGAAACTCGCCCGCCGAGACGACGTTGAACTTCGTTATTATTCAGTGATTTACGATCTTCTTGACGATCTCAAGGCGGCGCTCAGTGGGCTTCTCGCCCCGACATTGCGCGAGAAGATTGTTGCCAATGCTCAGGTGCTCGAGGTCTTCGATATCACCAAGGTCGGCAATATCGCGGGTTGCCGGGTGCTCGACGGGCTCATCAAACGGTCCTCCCTGGTCCGTCTGTTGCGCGACGACACGGTGATCTTCGAAGGCAAGCTGTCGACCCTGCGGCGCTTCAAGGACGACGCTCGCGAAGTCAAGGAAGGCCTTGAATGCGGCATCGCATTTGAGAATTATCACGACATTCGCGCCGGCGATATCATCGAGGCCTACGAGATCGAAGAGATCGCCCGGTCGCTCTAACATTCCACCGACCCCTGGCACGTCCCATGGCTAAGACTTTCAACAAGGCCCCCGGCCAACGGCAGTTGCGCGTTGGCGAGGAACTACGGCACGTCCTCGTCGAAGTGTTGAGCCGTGAAGAGCTACGCGATCCCGCCATGGAGGGTGTCTCGGTGACCATCTCCGAGGTTCGCATCGGCCCCGATCTGCGCCGTGCGACCGCTTATGTCATGCCGCTCGGCGGCGGCGACGTGGAACCGATTCTAGCCGCTCTCAACCGCGCCGCCGGGTTCCTCCGCGGCCGGGTGAGCCGCATGATCAATCTGAAATTCACACCGTCCTTTGTGTTCGAGGCCGATAACGCCTTCGACGAGGCCAGCAAGATCGACGCGCTGCTGCGCCAGGCCAAGCCGGCCGGCATCGACGATGACGATGGGGCGTAGGAAGCGCGGCGGGCGGCCGATCAACGGCTGGCTCAATCTGGATAAGCCGGCGGGTGTGACATCGGCGCGCGCCGTGGCGCGGGTGCTCAAGGCGACCGACGCCATGAAGGCCGGTCATGGCGGCACCCTCGATCCCATGGCCACGGGCATCCTGCCCATCGCCCTGGGCGAAGCCACCAAGACCACCGCCTATGCGATGGATGGCGTCAAGACTTATCGCTTCACCGTGGCCTGGGGCGAGGCGCGCGATACGGACGACGCCGAAGGCGTGATTATCGGCTCCAGTGACAACCGTCCCAGCGAGGCGGAGATTCGCGCCGTGCTCGACGACTTCACCGGTGACATCGATCAGACGCCGCCGATATACGCCGCCATCAAGGTGGACGGTGAGCGGGCTTATAAGCTGGCGCGGGAGGGTAACCCGGCCGAGATGACGCCGCGCAGGGTGAGAATCGATCGCCTCGACCTGATATCCTTGCCCGATGCCGATCATGCGATCTTCGAAATGGATTGCGGCAAGGGCGTTTACGTGCGGTCCCTGGCGCGCGATCTCGCGCTGCGCCTGAACAGCCTCGGGCATGTTTCTCAACTGCGCAGAACGGCGGTCGGCGCGTTTCTTGAGGCCGATGCTATTTCGCTAGATAATCTCGAAGAGTTGGGGCATAGTGCCGCGCTGTTCGAGCATGTGAGACCGGTCGAGACCGCGCTGGACGACATCCCGGCACTGGCCGTGACCGGTCAACAGGCCGCCCGCCTTAAATGCGGACAAGCCGTTCATGTGTCGTACAACGAGCCGGGAATGGTCCGCGTCACCACCGATGGTCGGCTGGTGGCGCTTGCCGAAGTCGTCGATGGCATGGCCAAGCCGGTTCGCGTATTCAACCTTTAATGTGGAGTATCCGATGTCGATAACCGCTGAGCGCAAAGCCGCGCTGATTACCGACTATGCCGTCAATAAAGGGGACACCGGTTCGCCGGAGGTGCAGGTCGCCGTGCTCACCGAGCGCATCCTCAATCTGACTGAACATTTCAAGACCCATAAGAAAGATCACCACTCGCGGCGTGGCCTGCTGATGCTTGTCAGCCGGCGTCGCAAACTCCTGGATTATCTCAAACGCGTTGATGAAGGGCGCTATGCCGCGCTCATCAAGAGCTTGGGTCTCCGTCGGTAAATTTTTTTAGAATCCGGTGACGCAGGCTGGTCCCAGTGGCCATGCCTTCGCTGCCGCGACGTTATGCGCTCGGTACTCCGCCGCGGGGATTCGCCCGCCGGCCGGAGTCGCGGACATGGTGTTCGCAATTCGGGCGCGGACAATCGTTAGAAGAACCCAGGGGCCGATAGGCGGCTCCTGCGGATGTTATGCAAGGAAGAAGATATGTTTGAAATACATCGTAAAGAAATCATGTGGGGCGGGAAGAAGCTCGTCTTTGAATCCGGGCGCATTGCCCGCCAGGCCGATGGCGCTGTCCTCGTAAGCTATGGCGAAACCGCCGTACTCTGTACCGCCGTTGCCGAAAAGAAGCCGCGTGTCGGCCTCGATTTTTTCCCCCTCACCATAAATTATCAAGAGAAGGCCTTCGCCGCGGGTAAGATCCCGGGCGGCTTTTTCAAGCGCGAAGGGCGTCCCGGCGAAAAGGAAACCCTGACCTCGCGCCTCATCGATCGGCCGATCCGGCCGCTGTTCGCCAAGGGTTTCAAGAATGAAACCCAGGTCATCTGCACGGTATTGTCCCATGATCTGGAAAACGATCCGGATGTCGTCGCCATGATCGGCGCCTCGGCGGCGCTGACGATTTCGGGGATTCCCTTTTTGGGCCCCATCGGCGGCGCCCGCGTCGGTTATATCGACGGGGAGTATGTCCTCAACCCGACCACCGCCGAGCGTGAAGCCAGCAAGCTCGATCTCATGGTCGCCGGCACGCAGGAAGGCGTGATGATGGTCGAATCGGAAGCTCATGAGCTTTCCGAGGACATCATGCTGGGCGCCGTCATGTACGGCCACCGCGAAATGCAAGTGGCAATCCAGGCGATCATCGAGCTTGCCGAGATGTGCGCCAAGGAGCCCTGGGACGTGCCCGGCGAGGATCCAGAGATGGAGAGCCTAACCAAGCGCTTCGCCGAGTTGGCGGAAGCTGGCCTGCGCGACGCCTATGGCGAAAAGGTCAAGCAGGCGCGGGTCGAGAAGCTCGACGCCGTACGCGCCGCCGCCACCGAGACCTTCGAAGCCGAGGACCTCGATGCGACCAAGATCAACGGCCTGTCGAAGGCGCTTGAGAAGACAATCGTGCGCGGCAGTATCCTCGAGACCGGCCAGCGAATCGATGGCCGCGACACCAAGACAGTACGCCAGATTGTCACCGAGGTCGGGGTTCTGCCCCGCGCCCACGGTAGCGCCCTGTTCACCCGCGGTGAGACCCAGGCCCTGGTGACGACGACCCTGGGAACCGGTTCGGACGAGCAGATCATGGATGTGCTCGATGGGGAATATCGCGAGCATTTCATGCTGCATTACAATTTCCCGCCCTATTCGGTGGGCGAGGCGTCGTTCATGCGGCCGCCCGGACGCCGCGAAATCGGCCACGGCAAGCTCGCTTGGCGGGCGGTGCGGCCCCTGCTGCCGGCGAAGGAAGATTTTCCCTACACCATCCGCGTGGTCTCCGAGATTACCGAATCCAACGGATCGTCGTCCATGGCGACGGTCTGCGGCGCGTCCCTGTCGCTGATGGACGCCGGCGTGCCCCTGGCGCGTCCGGTGGCCGGCATCGCCATGGGGCTGATCAAGGAAGACTCAGGCTTCGCGGTGCTGTCCGACATCCTCGGCGACGAGGATCACCTGGGCGATATGGACTTCAAGGTTGCCGGCACCCAGGAAGGCATCACCTCCCTGCAGATGGATATCAAGATCACCTCGATCACCGAGGAGATCATGCGCACCGCTCTGGCCCAGGCCAGGGACGGGCGCTTGCATATCCTCGGCGAGATGATGGGCTCGCTCACCACGTCGCGTGACGGCGTCAGCCAGCATGCGCCACGCATCACCACCATCACCATCCCGAAAGACAGGATCGGTGAAATCATCGGGCCGGGGGGTAAGATCATTCGCGAAATTTGCGAAACCACCGGCACCAAGATCGACATCGAAGACGATGGCACGGTCAAGGTGGCGGCGACCGACGCGGACGCGACCCAGGCGGCGATCGACCGCATCCGCGACATCATCGCCGAGCCCGAGGTCGGCGTGATCTACGACGGCAAGGTGGTCAAGACCCTCGATTTCGGCGCCTTCGTCAACTTCATCGGTAGCCGCGACGGGCTGGTGCATATCAGCGAACTCGCCGACCATCGGGTGAATACCGTCAATGACATCGTCAAGGAAGGCGATACGGTCAAGGTCAAGGTGCTGGCGGTGGATGATCGCGGCAAGATCCGCCTCAGCATGAAATCGGTCAATCAGGAAACCGGCGAGGACTTGACGGCGGACGCCAATGCCGACGCCGACGCCAAAACCGAGACCGCCGACTAAACCGGCTAAGAGAGCACAAGGCGCATCCGGGACCGCGACCAACCCGGATGCGCCTTTCTTCAAGGGGGCGCCTTCTGAAGGGGATGGTGGTGTGAATCTACCCAAGGTCATCGGACATCGGGGAGCGGCGGCGGTGGCGCCGGAGAACACCCTGGCCGGCTTTCGCCTGGCCAAATCTGCCGGTGCGAGCTGGGTCGAATTTGACACCCAGCTGTCCGCCGACAAACGCTGCATCGTCTTTCACGACGACAAGCTGGACCGCACTACGGACGGGTCGGGTTCGGTCGACGATATGTCTTATCAGGCCATCCGCCGGCTTGACGCCGGCACCTGGTTCGACCCCGCCTTCGCCGGTGAGACTGTACCGTCGCTCAAGGAAACCCTGGCCCTGCTGCGCGATTGCGGGCTGCATCCCGATATCGAAATCAAGCCCGCCGAGGGCCGCGAGACGGAGACCGCGCGGGCGGTCATCCATGAGATCATCGCCCAATGGCCGGCCAGCGCACCGCCACCGCTGATCACCAGCATTAAGCCTGAGTGCCTGCGCATTGCCCATGAGCTGGCGCCCGAGTGGCCGCGCGGCTTGGTCTGCTTCCGCGTTCCCAGAAACTGGCAGGCGCTTCTCAACAGCCTGGCTTGCGATATCTTCATCTGCAAACATAGTATGCTCAGCCGCCGTCGGGTCGAGGAGATTACCGGCGCGGGATATAGATTGATGGCCTTCACGGTCAATCAGCCGCGGCGCGCCGTCACGCTTCTTTCCTGGGGTGTATCAACGATAATAACCGATGGGCCAGAGGATATTCTGGCGGTGACGGCCTAATCATTATAGCTTTGACGCGGCCCAATCTCGGGCGGCGATAAAACAGGGATGAGTTCAATAATGGGGTTGATGATCGGCAAGCGCGGTATCGTCATGGGGGTCGCGAACGACCGCTCGATCGCCTGGGGCGTAGCGCGGGCGCTGAGCGCTCAGGGGGCGGAACTCGCTTTCACCTATCAGGATGCCTTCGAATCGCGTGTGCGGCCCCTTGCCGAGCAGCTCGGATCGAGCATCGTGCTGCCCTGCGACGTCAGCGACCAGGCCAGTATCGACGAGACTTTCGCAGACCTGGCCGAGCAATGGGATCGCATCGATTTCGTGGTTCACGCCATCGCCTATTCGGACAAGGAAGAACTCAAGGGGCAATATCTCGATACCTCGCGGGCAAACTTCCTCAAGACCCTGGAAATATCCTGCTATTCCTTCACCGCCATCGCCAAGGCGGCATCGCCGATGATGGAGATGGGCGGCGGCAGCATGGTCACCCTGACCTATTCGGGGTCGGAGAGGGTGATGCCCCAGTACAACGTCATGGGCGTCGCCAAGGCGGCGCTCGAGGCCAGTGTGCGCTATCTCGCCACCGATCTCGGGCCCGCCGGCATCCGCGTCAATGCGCTCTCGGCCGGTCCCATGCGCACCCTCGCCGGTTCGGGAATATCCTCGGCGCGCTATATCTATAAATGGTCCCAGGACAATGCGCCGCTCCGGCGCAGCATCACCCTGGAAGAAGTCGGCTCGGCGGCACTTTATCTGATTAGCGATCTGTCGAGCGCGGTAACCGGCGAGGTCCATCATGTGGACGCCGGCTACAATATTGTTGGCATGAAGGCGATTCCGCTCGAGCGCCTGGCGGTTGAGGCGGAACAGGTCGCCAACCGCGCCGCCGCCCAGGAAGCTAAGGTCCTGCCCCCGGATTTCAAATACACTGCTCGCGAATCGAGCTTTTCCTACGACGACATCATCAAATGCGGCAAGGGCGAGCTGTTCGGCCCGAAGAACGCCCGCTTGCCGGCGCCGCCGATGCTGATGTTCGACCGTATCACCGAAACCAACGAGGCCGGCGGCCAGTTCGGCAAGGGCGAGATTATTGCCGAGCTCGACATCAAATCCGATCTCTGGTTCTTCGATTGCCATTTCCTGTCCGACCCTGTGATGCCTGGCTGCCTTGGGCTTGATGCGATGTGGCAACTGGTCGGATTCTACCTCGGCTGGCTTGGCAATTCGGGCCGCGGCCGGGCGATCGGTGTCGGCGAAGTCAAGCTCACCGGGCTGGTGCTACCTGCCGGCCGTCTGATCCGCTATCATGTGGAACTCAAACGAGTGATACAGCGCCGGCTCATAGTCGGTGTCGCCGATGGGACCATGACCCTTGACGGCGAGGTCGCGTATGAGGCAAAGGACCTTAAGGTCGTGTTGTCCAGCGCAGGCGATCGAGGAGAGAACCGATGAGACGGGTCGTTGTAACCGGAATGGGCATCATCTGCCCAATAGGCAATAGTCTCGATGAGGTTACCGATGCCTTGCGCGAAGGGCGCTCGGGTATCGAATTCTGCCAGGATTATAAGGACCACGGCTTCCGCAGCCATATCCACGGCTCGCTCAAGATCAATCTCGATGAGGCCATCGACCGTAAGTTCCGGCGCTTCATGGGCGATGGCGCCGCATACAACTACCTGGCCATGGAGCAGGCCATCGAGGATTCCGGCCTGAGCGAGGATCAGGTCTCCAATGTACGCACCGGCATGGTCATGGGCTCGGGCGGTTCTTCGACCCAGAATCTTCTGTTGTCGACCGATACCCTGCGCGAAAAGAACGCCAAGCGGGTCGGGCCGTTCATGGTGCCCCGGGTCATGTCGAGCACCAATTCGGCGACTCTGGCGACGCCGTTCAAGATCAAGGGGTCGAGCTATTCCATAAGCTCGGCCTGTTCGACCAGTGCCCATTGCATCGGCAATGCCGGCGAGTTGATCCAGTGGGGCAAGCAGGATGTCATGTTCGCCGGCGGCGGCGAGGAACTCCATTGGACCCTGACCCTGCTGTTCGACGCCATGCCGGCCCTGTCGTCGAAATACAACGACGAGCCCACGCGCGCCTCGCGGCCCTATGACGCTAATCGAGACGGATTTGTCATCGCCGGCGGCGGCGGAGTGCTGGTGCTTGAGGAACTCGAACATGCTCGATCGCGCGGCGCCACGATCTACGCCGAATTGATTGGCTACGGCGCCACCTCGGACGGCTTCGATATGGTGCAGCCCTCGGGCGAGGGCGCCGTGCGCTGCATGCGGATGGCGCTGGATCAGAGCGGCGGCCCGATCGACTACATCAACGCCCATGGTACCTCGACGCCAGTCGGCGACACCCGTGAGTTAGAGGCGATCAAGGAAGTATTCGGCGACGACATCCCGCCGATCAGCTCGACCAAATCCCTGACCGGGCACAGCCAGGGCGCCACCGGGGCCCATGAGGCGATCTATTCCCTGTTGATGATGAAGCACGGTTTCATCAGCGCTTCGGCCAATGTCGATGATCTCGATCCCGAGGCGGAAGGCGTGCCCATCGTCACCGAGCGCCGGGATGACGTTCGCCTCGAGAGGGTGATGTCCAACAGCTTCGGCTTCGGCGGCACCAACGCGACGCTGATCTTCCAGCGTCTCGCCGACTGACCCGGTTACGGATATTGGAAGGGATAAAAAAAATCTACTAGCGCGCGATATTTACTCTTTAAATTCCTCTCGGGCTCAATCATATTTCCCCTATGAATAACACTAGACCCTACAGTGCGATCATCGAGAGGCTTCGCGGCGCCAAGCTGAGGCCGACTCGTCAGCGGCTCGCCTTGGCGCGGCTGCTTTTCGAAGACGGCGACCGCCATGTCACCGCAGAGAGCCTCCATAAGCAGGCCCTGGCGAATCATGAGCGGGTCAGTCTGGCGACCGTATATAACACGCTGCACCAGTTCACCCGCGCCGGCATGCTGTGCGAAGTGGTGGTCGATTCGGCGCGTTCCTACTTCGACACCAATACCGTCCACCATCATCATTTCTTCTGCGAGGAGAGCCAGGAGCTCAAAGACATCCCCTGCGATGAGCTGCGCTTGCTCAATCTTCCCGCGCCACCTCAGGGCATGGAGATCAACCAGATTGACGTGGTCATCAGAACCCGCCCCAGGGGTTCTTGAAGAATTTTCTCCCCAATCCGGCTTTTTGATATCCAATTAGTCACATGAGAGTTATTGGGTCTTTTAGAATTGATCTAATGTATTGACTCGGGCTTGTTTGCGAGTCAAGATCGGCACCATCTCTCGTGAATTAGGACCAACTTATACCAACGAGCATTAAGCGCGACTCCATAGGGGGATTCCCAAGCGACCAAAAGTCTGAATCAATGAGGCGAACATTATTCAGGGGTTCGCCATGGGCAGAACGGTTGCGTTACGGGAAGATTTTGATGGTCCGGGATTGCGGCGATTGGCCAAGGCGTCGAAGGACGCTGGACAGAGCCGCCGGCTCCTTGCGCTGGCCGAGATTTACGATGGCGGCAAGCGCGGCGATGCAGCGCGGATCGGTGATGTTGGTCTTCAAGTGATCAGGGACTGGGTGTTGCGTTTCAATGCACACGGACCGGATGGCCTGATTGACGGTAAGTCTACGGGCAAGCCCCCCAAGCTCAACGACGCGCAAC
>ERZ813253.12-NODE-12-length-93911-cov-14.691834_pt1 | contig 93911 bp, 86 predicted proteins | sample MGYA00520893_ERZ813253 | MGnify/ENA primary metagenome ERZ813253 (study PRJEB31669, sample SAMD00080414) | marine metagenome | biome: oceanic hadal pelagic zone biome; feature: marine hadalpelagic zone; material: sea water | place: Pacific Ocean:Izu-Bonin Trench...
ACAATACCCTTATAAAATGCTAAAGATTTTGGATTCACCAATGAGTCTATATTTTTTACATTTTGGTTTTGAATAACCTGTTTTACTGCCAGCTCTACCTTCTTGCCATTGATAGTATAGGGGATGTCTTCAACTGCAATTATTTTAGCCGGTACATATCGGGGCGTGCAGGATTCTCGTATTGAATTTTTAACTTTTTTTATCAGGTTATTGGTCAAAGAAATTTGATCTTTCATTTTTAAAAATAGAACAATCCTTTCGTCATTTTCCCAGGGCTGACCAATCACCAGGGAATCTTCAACCTGATTGAATCGCTCAACTATTTGATAAATTTCTGCCGTACCAATTCGTACCCCACCCGGATTTAAAGTAGTATCTGACCGACCATAAATTATTACTCCGCCATGATCAATAATTTCAATATAGTCACCATGATGCCAAATGCCTGGGAATGTATCAAAATAGGCTGAATGATATTTTTGTCCATCTGGGTCATTCCAAAAATATATTGGCATGGAAGGGAAAGCCCGGGAACACACGAGCTCCCCTTTCGAATTAATTTCAGATTTTCCAAACTCATTAAATGCTTCAACCTTCATTCCCAATCCTCGGCATTGGATCTCTCCCCGCATCACAGGCAATATTGGATTGCCCAATGCAAAGCAGGAAATTATATCAGTCCCTCCGGAAATGGAGGACAACTGCACATCTTTTTTCCAATGGCTATAAACAAAATCGAAATTTTCTTCAAGCAGGGGTGAACCTGTAGAAAGGATCATTCGCAATTTTGGAAAAGAAGAAATTTGTTCTGGTTTTATTCCGGTTGATTCTAAAGACGATATATATTTTGCGCTGGTGCCGAAAACTGTAATTCCCAATTCGTCTGCCATTTTAAGCAGGGCGGTGCCATCCGGGTAAAATGGACTGCCATCAAATAATACGATTGTCGCACCAACAGCCAAAGAGGATGCCAGCCAGTTCCACATCATCCAACCGCAGGTGGTAAAATAGAATATTTTGTCATCTCTGCGGAGATCGGTATGCAGCTGCAACTCTTTTAAATGCTGAATGAGTGTTCCTCCGGCAGAATGAACAATGGACTTGGGCAGCCCTGTTGTTCCGGATGAATACATGATATACAGGGGATGGTCAAATGGTAATTGCTCAAAAATAATATCACCAGAATCTTTGTGAAGAAAATCATTCCACAAGATTGAATTTTTAATTAAATTTGAATTGAGGGCGCTAGCAAATGGAATAATAATAGTCTGTTTTATAGTGGGCAAATCCACCAAGATTTTTTCCACCTTTGATAAGCAACTAATTTGCTTTCCATTATACTGATATCCATCAGCTGTGAAAAAAAGTTTGGGTTCGATTTGCTGAAATCTATCCAAAACTCCCTTGATGCCAAAATCAGGAGAACAGGATGACCAGATAGCTCCGATACTGGCAGTTGCCAACATAGCAATCACCGTTTCCGGTAGATTGGGCATGAATCCCACAACACGATCCTTTTTCACAATTCCCATTTCCCGCATGGAATAAGCTAAACGGGATACCTGATCATACAATTCCGTGTAGGTTAGTAAAGATTGTTTGCCATTTTCTCCATAAAAGTTAATAGCAATTTTATCATCACGGTGGTGAAGCAGGTTTTCAGCAAAGTTCAGGGTAGCACCTTCAAACCATTTGGCTCCAGGCATTTTGAAAAGGTCATCAACTAATTGGGTATAGGGGGAATGATAAATGATTTGGGAATGCTCCCAGAATGAACTCCAGAAATCTTCAGCTTTTTCAATAGACCAATCATATAATTGCGAATAGTTTTTCAGGGAAAGTTCAAATTTTTGATTGACAAACTGCATATAGTCCATCATCTGAGAATTATTGATTTGCTTCTCAGTCGGTTGCCACATTATGGAATGCATCAAATTACTTCAGCCAGATACAGGACTTGCCATGCTTCCAACACTTTGCCTTCCTCTACCAATACAGCACAAATTTTAAGCATATCTTCGGATGATAAACGGGAGTAGGTTTCACTTAAATCTTCTATGACATCCTGCTCTGGTATTTTTTCTATGGAAGCCAAACGAGCCAACAGTTTTCCGGTAAAGGAGGGATGATCTCTTACCCTTTGTGGTAGATTATCTACCCCAAGTGGAATATATCGTGGAGCAGGCAGTTCAAAAAGTCCCTGGTTGGCACGGCTGTACCAGTCATACCCCATTCGGGCAACCTGATCCACTTTGGCTGGGTCAATTTTTCCTGATTCATCAAACACCTCTTCCTTAGCATGGAAATACACTATTTCCCCTAACAATAGATTTCCTCCTGCTGGCTGATCGCTAAATTGGATATGCTCTGTAAATTGGCACTCCATGATGAGGGGCGACTCGGCCACCCCTGGGGTGGAAACAATTTTAGAAGGATGTTTGGTCAAACCAGATTTTTCAAATTCATTTACTTCCGGTGGAAATTCAGCGGCGCAGATATTCATCTGCTCTACCATATCAAAGCTAACTACTGAGAGGGTAAATTCTTTGGTTGCCAGAATGTTGGTGAGTGTATCTTTCGCATTCCCAGTGCGGCCACTGAAGGCTGGAGAAATGCCTACCATTGGCGGATCGGAGCTGAAGGCATTATGATAGCTGAAGGGCGCTAGATTAATGATACCATCCTTACTTTTGCTGGTAGTAAATCCAATTGGGCGAGGCGCTACAGAGCTGAGCAATAAATGGTGCTTCTCCTTGAGTTCTAATTCTTTTGGATTGTATTCTCTAAATTTAGCCATATATCATTTTTGTTGATTCCCGAATGGGATATGTAAATTCACACACCTATTCTCGGATCGAAAATCAGTCCAAGAGTTCTCCTCTATAGAGGAGAATTACCCCTGTTCAAGTACAATTTTATTGGTGAGTGTTCCCAATCCATCAATTTCTAGCGATACGGTATCTCCGGGATTTAGCCATTGATTGTCTGTAATCTTGGAGCCATTCAATTCCAGGAAACAGCCGGTACCACAGGTGCCGGAACCAATCACATCACCGGGAAAAATATCCACACCATAACTCACCCGTTCAATAATCTGCGCAAATGTCCAGGTCATATTAGAAAGAGTATCTCCAGAAACTTGAATATCATTTACAAAGGCCTTCATTTTCAAATCATAGCGGTCACCATCTTTTGATGATTGTTTATAGGGTTCCAACTCATCTTTGGTTACCAACCATGGACCAAAGGTAGAGCCAAAATCTTTACCTTTTGCGGGACCTAAATTGAGTTTCATTTCCTGCATTTGTAATACCCGGGCAGACAGATCATTCATTATCATAAATCCGGCTATATAATCATCAGCATCTGACACAGAAATATTTCTACCGCCCTTGCCGATAACGGCGGCGCATTCTAATTCAAAGTCCAGTTTTTCAGTATGACGTGATAATACGGGAAAATCTCCTTCACCAAAAACGGCATGGTGATTGGTGAAATAAAAGATTGGGATTTCATCAAACTCGGGGATCATTTCCAGTCCTCGGTTTCGGCGGGCTGTGGCTACATGCTGACGAAAGGCGTAGGCATCCCGTACTGATGGCGGATTGGGAACCGGCGAAATTAATTCAACATCTTCTGCTGACATTGTGGGATTTCCACTTTCTACTGCTGCCTTCGCTAATTGCAACTGGTTTTTCCCTCCCTGAAGAAACTCCAACATATTATCGGAGAGGTTAGCATCCAAGGCATGGAGATCATAGATTTTTCCCTCTTCAAATGCCCCAAATTTTATACTTCCATTTTGTTTATAACTGATGAGTTTCATTTATTTTCCAATTATCATTATTTTATTTTTTTATTATTCCAGCCAACTCAGCGGGTACGCTTTATCATCAATCCCCAGGGCTGCCTCTGTTACATGGAGTGGTTTAAAAGTATCAATCATCACGGCCAATTCATCTGTTTTCTTTTTGCCAATAGAACTTTGATATTTCCCGGGTTGCGGTCCGTGAGGTAACCCCATTGGGTGCAGCGTGATAGATTCCTGCTGAATTCCCTGACGGCTCATGAAATCACCTTTGGAGTAGTAAATGACTTCATCCGAATCCACATTAGAATGGGGATAGGGCGCAGGAATGGCATCGGGATGAAAATCAAATAAACGGGGTACAAAGGAACAGATGACAAATCCATTGCCCTGAAAGGTCTGGTGTACCGGTGGCGGCTGATGGATGCTGCCTACAATGGGCTCAAAGTCGTGAATGCTCATACTCCAGGGGTAGTAATAGCCATCCCACCCCACCACATCGCAGGGATGATGGGTATAGGTATATTCCTGAATTCCACCTTGAATTTTAACTTTCAGCAGACACTCTTTTTTATTTGTAATGGGATCCTGCAGTACCGGTACTTGAATATCCCGTTCACAAAATGGGGAATGCTCCAATAGCTGGCCAAAACGATTGCGGTAACGAGTAGGAGTTTCAACAGGTCCCGCCGATTCTATAACCAACATCCGAACCGTTTCTGTTGGGTTCATTTGCCAAATTACACCTCGAGGTATCACCACATAATCACCGGGTTTAATCTGTAAAGTTCCAAAGTTAGAAATGAGCTTACCTTCCCCGGATTGAATATACAGCACTTCATCTGCTGTCCCATTGCGATAGCAATATTCCATATTTTCGGTAATAGTGGCAACTGAAATAGTAATATCCTGATTGAAGAATAGGGGCCTTCTGGCAGAAAGGGCGTCACCGGAAGAATCTAAATTGGCAGTGGTAATATGTCGGGCTCGGTGTTTGGTTTCTGCTTTGATTAATTCCTGTTTAATGAGCTCACCCACTTTAGAAATTTGGGTTGGTCGCTGTAAATGGTAGAGATTGCTGTACATACCAGAAAATCCTTCACGGCTCACCAATTCTTCATAATAAATACTTCCGTCTTCCTTTTTAAAGGCAGTATGGCGTTTGGGTGGAATTTTTCCCTGTTTGTGATAAAAAGGCATCTCAGAAAATAAAATTGGAAATTGGAAATTGGAAATTTTTCTGTTTTCTTAAATCTACAATCATTATAGATTTCCCCTCAGTTCTTGTTCGCGTTCAATGGATTCAAACAATGCCTGGAAATTCCCCTGCCCAAATCCCCGTGAGCCTTTGCGCTGGATGATCTCAATAAATAAGGTGGGGCGGTCTTCTAATGGTTTGGTGAATAATTGCAGCAAATAACCCTCTTCATCCCGATCTACTAATATTTTTAATTTTTTCAATACAGCCATATCCTCATCAATGGGTCCCACCCTATCTTCAAGTTTGTCATAATAGGTATCCGGGACATCCAGAAAGTCTACGCCATTTGCCCGCAAAGCTGTGATGGATTTTATTATATCATCGGTTAAGATTGCCAGATGCTGAACACCGGCACCCTCGTTAAAATCCAGATATTCTTCTATTTGGGATTTTTTAATCCCGCTGGCCGGTTCATTAATGGGGAGTTTTACCCGCCAATTTTTTGAACGAACCACAATAGATTTCAGGGATGAATACTGCGTACTGATATCCGTTTCATCAAAACGAACGAAAGTGGTAAATCCAAAAATTCTTTCGTAAAATTCCTGCCACTCATCCATCTTGCCTGTTTCTACATTTCCTACTACATGGTCAATGGTAATGAGAGCCGTATCGGGGCAGGTTATGTCCGGAAGATTTAACGCTGCAAATCCCGGTGCCCATAATCCAGAGTAATTTGAATCGTAAATAAAGGAATGAATAGTATCCCCATAGGTTTTAATGGAGGACTGGCCATATTCACCATTGTCATCTTTGGTGATGGTAGGTTCATCAACTCCTTCAGCGCCTCTTGATAAACAGGACTCATAAGCTGTTTGGTCACAATCTACAGAGAAGGCGATATCATAAATTCCATCGCCATGTTTTTTCAGCCAATCAGAACCGGGATGATCTGAATTCAGGGGAGTGGTAAACACAAAGAATTGGCGATTCTTTTTTAGCACATATGAAACTTTATCCCGAACGCCCGTTTCAGGCCCACAATAAGCGTGGGGTTCAAATCCAAAGGCAGATCTGTAATAATGAACCGCCTGTTTGGCGTTGCCTACCAGATATTCCACATGATGAAAATCATGAATGGGGAAATATTCTGTGCCGTTCCATTCTTTTGATAAAAATGCCATTATTTTTAATTTATTATTTGTTAATTATAAATTATGTCTTGCCCTTGAATGATATTAAATATAGAAGAATTCTCACTATCATTAAAATAAGTTAATTTCCTTTGGGAACCATTAAAATGGTTTTCCCTATTAAACATTCCATAGCCCTGGATTAATAAAAATAACAATCATCATAAACTTTTTAACGGTTTTTAAAATGATAATAAACTTTTTATTGCTTCAGCCACTTTTTTTCCATTGGGTAAATACCGTTCTTCTAAAATTGAGTTTAAGGGAATTGCCGGAACATTTTCCGCTCCAACAACAGAAACAGGCGCATCCAGATTACTAAAACATTTCTCCTGGATTCGTCCAGCCAATGCCTGGGCAAATGAATTCTCTTTAGGCTCTTCCGTAACCACTACACAACGGCTGTGTTTATTTACCGTTTCAAAAATCAATTCCTCATCCAGTGGAAAAATGGTTCTCAAATCAATAATTTCTACCTGTCCAGAAAAATTATCCGCTGCTGATTTTGCCCAATAAACTCCCATGCCATAAGTAATGACGGCAAGAGAATTCCCTGATTCAATCTGCGATGCCTCTGCGGCCAACACTACATTCCCTTTTCCAAGGGGGAGAATATAATCACGTGCCGGCTCCGGGCAAATAGCTGACTCGGTCCCTTTAATTTTGCTCCAGTACAGTCCCTTATGTTCCAGCATTACCACCGGATTTGGATCATGGTAGGCAGCCTTCATGAGCCCTTTCATATCAGCAGAATTTGATGGATACACAATTTTGATTCCCCTGATATTTGCCAGAACTGACTCCACAGAAGATGAGTGGTAGGGTCCACCACTGCCATAGGCACCTATGGGCACCCGAATGATACAGCTCACCGGCCACTTACCTCGGGAGAGATAGCAGGAGCGACTCACCTCCGTAAATAATTGATTCAATCCCGGCCAGATATAATCGGCAAACTGTACTTCCACAATGGGCTTGCAGCCCACAGCGGACATCCCCACTGTACTACCAATTATAAACGCTTCCTGGATGGGAGTATTGAAAACACGATTATCCCCAAAAATATCAGCCAATGTTGCCGCTTCCCGGAATACGCCTCCCAAACGCTTACCAACATCCTGCCCATACAATAGGCATTCCGGATTATCTTCCATAAGTTCTTTGATGGCCAATAGGGCACAGTCCACCATAATAGTTGGGGCTGATCCTTCTGGGTTGCGTTCTCCTTTTTCTTCCGTAATGGGAGTGGGATGAAAAATATTTTCAAACAATTCTTCTGGATCGGGGTCAGCCGCTTGAACTGCTTTATTGAAATCCCCTTTCACATTCTGAAATACCTGTTTCTCAATTTTTTCAATTTCGGAGGACTTGATTCCACTTTCTTCTAATTGATTTTTTAAAATAGGAAGAGGATCCCTCTTCTGATGTTCCTCTAAATCATTTCGATACCATTCCATGCGAACTCCCGAAGTATGGTGGTTCAGCAAGGGCACATTGGCATGAACTAGAAATGGACGGCGCTCTTTCCGCATAATTTTTATGACTTTCTGAATGGCTAAATAGGACTCACTAAAATTATTTCCGGCAACTTCTAACACTTCAATTTCACCATAGCCCCTTACATAATCCACGATATCATTGGCTCGAATTTCATTACCGCTGGCAGAAATATCCCAACCATTATCCTGAATTAAATAGAGAATTGGAAATTGTTTCAACGCCGCCATGTGGAATGCTTCGGAGACTTCCCCTTCTGTAATTGAGCCGTCTCCCATTGAACAGACTACTACAGATTTGTCTTTGGCCAACTTCTCTTTTTCTAGATATTGGATGCCCATTGCTACCCCTGTTGTGGGAATTGCCTGCATACCCGTTGCAGATGATTGATGGGGAATTTTAGGCCTATCATTCCGACGTAAACTGGGATGGCAATAGTAGGATCTGCCTCCTGAGAAAGGGTCATCTTTCTTGGCGTGTAATTGCAGCATGAGTTCGTAGGGGGTCATACCAATACCGAGCAGCAGGGCATCGTCTCGATAGTAGGGCGCTACCCAATCTTGGGATTCAAGCTGCATCCCTACGGCAATCTGAATGGCTTCATGTCCCCTAGATGTAGCATGCACATACTTGGATGCTACATCCTTATTCTCCTCATAAATATCCGTCATAGCTTTAGCGGTGTACATGAGTTCATAAGCTTTGTAGAGAACTTCTGCTGGAACAGTATTATTTTGGGGAGCCATCTACCCTTTTTTAAGTTTTTCCAACGTTTTTTTTGTGAATTCAGATAGTACCTGCGTGCCGCTCATGGCAGCTCGCTCTAATAATAAACTATCCCAGTGATTTGTGCCTTCCCACATGACTTGTTTCAATCCCCGCATTGAATCCGGATTAGACGCTGCCAATTTTTCAGCCAACGTTAGAATTGCTGTATCCATTTCTTCAGCGGAGTCATAGACCTCTGCAAAGAGTCCCTTTTCTCTGGCCCATTCTGCTGAATGCCAATGGGTGGCATTAATGGTAAGTTGACTAAAAGCCGATGGACCAATTTTTCGTTCAATGGGGGGTCCTACCACAAAGGGACCAATGCCAATTGCCAATTCGCTGAGTTTGACGGATGCAAATTGGGTGGCAAAACAGTAATCCGTAGCAGAAGCCATACCCACGCCTCCACCTACTGCTTTTCCCTGAACTCTGCCAATAATGAACTTTGGGCATTTCCGGGCTGCGTTGATTACATTGGCAAATCCGGAGAAAAACTGCTTTCCCTGGGTTTCATTTTCTATTGCCAGTAATTCATCAAATGATGCTCCAGCACAGAAAGCTCTATCTCCACCAGATTTTAAAATAACCACTAAAACTTTACTATTGTTTCCCACTTCAGTTATGTTATCTGCCAGCTTTTGGAGAATTTCTCCAGGGAGTGAATTGCTTTGGGGATGGAAAAATTCGATGGTTCCAATTCTGTTTACAACGTCTAATTTCACATAGGGATTCATAATTTAATCCTGATTTTTCTTTTTAATCATAGTTAATATAGTTGCCAACATGACTGTTTCACCTTCATCATCATATACATCCACCAGGAACTTCACAATACCCTTGGCAATGTCATCTTGGGATCGTTTTTCCTGATCCACTTTTTCTTTTACAGTAAAGCGAACCGCAATAGTCATTCCGGGATAAACGGGTTTGGTGAAGCGGCATTCATCAATTCCATAGTTCAGCAATACCGGACCTTTGGGAGGATCTACAAAAAGGCCGGCTGCTCTGGACAAGATATAATATCCATGGGCAACTCGTTCTGTAAAGATGGTACCCTCCAAAGCGTTTTCATCCATGTGGGCATAAAACTTATCACCACTGATTTCAGCAAAATCTTCAATATTTTCCAAAGTTACTAAATGAGTATCCGTTGTTACCGTTTCACCAATCTCAATTTCTTCAAAATGTTTACGGAACACATGGGGAGTTGACTTTGTCTGTTTTCCCCCATATTGATATTGACTGGTCAGTGCAGTAATAGTGGTGGGATGCCCCTGAATAGCAGTGCGCTGCAAATAATGCATAATACCCCGTTTGCCACCCATTTCTTCTCCACCGCCAGCCCGACCAGGACCGCCATGGGTGAGCAATGGCATGGGAGAACCATGACCCGTACTTTCCTTGGCACAGTCACTGTTCAGCACCAATATCCGACCGTGCATTGAAGCGGCTCCCATAACAAAATCCTTAGCAATATTGTTATCTGCCGTAACAATGGAGCATACCAATGAGCCTTTACCCATACGGGATAATTCAATGGCTTCGCCCAAATTTTTATAGGGGAGAATGGTGGAAACTGGACCAAATGCTTCAATATTGTGGCAGTCCGTTTTTTCAAAGGGACTGTCATTTAAAAACAAGATGGGAGAAATAAAGGCACCTTTGGTTTTATCAGCTCCGATTACTTCAAACTCGTTTAAATCCCCAAAAATGATTTTCTGAGATTTTGCCAATAAATTTACTTTTTCAGTAACCTCCCTTACCTGTGGCTGTCCGGCTAAAGAGCCCATGCGAACCCCCTCAACTGACGGATCGCCAATGACGGTTTTGGATAAGCGACTACTCAATGCTGATTGAACATCCTCCACCAATTTTTCTGGAACAATAATTCTCCGGATGGCGGTACATTTTTGACCCGCCTTAACCGTTATCTCTCTCTGTACTTCTTTGATAAACAGGTCAAACTCTGCCGTCCCCGGTGTAGCATCTTCACCTAAAATGGAGGCATTTAATGAATCCGCTTCCATATTAAAGGGTACCGCTTCTTCAATAATTTTGGGGTTGGATTTAAGCATTTGTCCAGTAGATGCACTACCGGTGAAGGTCACCACATCTTCGCAAGTGATATGATCTAAAATTCCATTGGCAGAACCGCAGATAAGCTGCAAAGCCCCTTCCGGTAAAATTTCAGTGGCAATAATTTCCCGTACCATAAGTTCTGTCAAATAGCAAGTGAGAGTGGCAGGTTTTACAATGGCGGGCATGCCTGCCATGAGATTTACCGCAATTTTTTCCAGCATACCCCATATAGGAAAATTGAAGGCATTGATATGGATGACCACCCCTTCCTTCGGCACCATAATATGATGGCCAATAAATGTTCCTTTTTTAGAAAGTTTTGCGGCTTCACCATCCACATAATAGGGAAGATCGGGGAATTGTTTTCGCAATGACGCATAAGCAAAAAGATTACCTATTCCCCCTTCAATGTCAATCCATGAATCAGTTTTTGTGGCACCGGTGACGGCGCTCAAATCATAAAATTTTCCCTTAATGCCATGCAAATGCAACGCTAAAGCTTTCAGCATCAACCCTCTCTGTTGAAAGGTCATTTTTCTCAGGGTAGGACTGCCAACCTTGCGGGAATAATCCATCATTTGACCGAAATCTAAACCTTTACTATTAGCGCTGCCTATTTCTGTTCCAGTTATGGCGTTGAAAAGAGGGGTGCCATCACCATCGCCACTGACCCATTTCCCCATTGCATAATTTTGGTAGTTCATCATTTTTTTGTCTCTTTCCACGGTTTAAAATTGGTTATTTGAGGTGGTCGGTCTGCAGGTATTTCCCGGAGTGGTTCACATTCTTGAAGTGTTTTATAACAGTCTTCTGGAAGCTGCTGATACAGTTTGGTACCGCCGGATTTCCAGGCAATCATCTCATCAGAAATGTCCCCCTTTATTATTGCCGGACTTCCTACCACCAATTTCCGGTTTGGGATTTTCATCTCCCCTTTAATAAAGCAGAGTGCACCTACAATACATTCGTCCCCCACTTCTGCATCATCCATCACAACGGAGTTCATTCCAATAAGGGTATTTCTACCAATATTCCCCCCATGAATGACGGCTCCATGTCCAATATGGGCGCCTGATTTCAATAATACAGATTTCCCGGGAAAAACATGGATAGTACAATTTTCCTGTACGTTGCATCCATCACTGATTTTGATCTCACCCCAATCCCCCCGAATAGCAGCCCCAGGGCCAATATACACTTTCTCGCCAATGATTACATTACCAGTGACTGCTGCAAGCTCATGTACAAATGCACTTTCATGAACAATAGGCTTATATCCATTAAATTCGTAAATCATTTATTTGTTTTCCAATACTTAGATCCGTCATCTTTTCTGCTTAGGAATTTTCTAGAAATCAACTCTCTTCTTAAAAGTGCAATGTCATTAAATGAATGATGTCGGTCTATTATCTCATTTACTTCCTTTTCAGAATATTTTATTTCACCATTAAATTTATTAGATAACCAATTAATTACAATCTTTTTATCAGATGGTTTTTTTGGCCACCGTATAATTTCATCAAATTCATTTATTAATTTATTCATGACTAATAATCATTTAATATTTTCAATAATAACAGCATAGCCCTGTCCCACACCTACACACATGGTAACCAGGGCATATTTTTTCTGCTTTCTCCGGAGTTCCAAGGCAGCGGTTTGCAGTATTCGAGTTCCCGTCATTCCTAGTGGATGCCCCAATGCCAACGCACCTCCATTAGGATTTATTCTGGCATCATCATCTGCCAATCCCCATTTTCTAATACATGCCAAGGACTGAGCCGAGAAGGCTTCATTTAATTCGATAAGATCTATTTCATCCATGGTCAATCCTGCTTTGCCTAAGGATTTTTTGGCAGCTTGCACCGGACCAATTCCCATGATGCGAGGCTCCACCCCCACTACTGCTGAAGCGACAATGCGAGCCAACGGATTCAAATTGTGCATTTTAACTCCATTTTCTGAGGCTATGAGCATGGCTGCGGCACCGTCGTTGAGTCCTGATGAATTACCCGCTGTAACTGTGCCCTCCTTTTTGAAGGCTGGTTTGAGTTTTGCCAATCCTTCAAGTGAGGTGTGTGGTTTTAAAAATTCATCATCTTTAAAAATAATGGGGTCGGCTTTGCGTTGGGAAATCTCAATGGGAATAATCTCATTCTCAAAAATTCCTTCTTTCTGTGCCAAAGCCGCTTTCATCTGGGAATGATGGGCAAAGGCATCTTGGTCATCCCTGTTAATATTATATTTCTCAGCCAGATTTTCTGCAGTCTGCCCCATTCCCTCCGTACCATAAATTTCCTGCATTTTGGGATTGATGAAACGCCAGCCAAAACTGGAATCCTCCATTTTCGAATCTCTGCCAAATGGTTTTGATGCCTTGGAAATTACCCAGGGACCACGAGTCATGTGCTCTACTCCGCCGGCAATAAACAGATCACCATCACCTGTTTGAACTGCACGATGGGCATGTATAACAGCGGACATCCCCGATGCACAGAGCCGGTTTACCGTTTCACCAGAAACTGAAAATGGAAGTCCGGCTAACAATAATGCCATACGAGCAACATTGCGGTTATCTTCTCCCGCTTGATTGGCACAACCCATGATCACATCATCAATTTCCGCTGGATCAAAATCATGGCGATCCATTAATGCACGAATCACATGAGCAGCTAAATCATCGGTACGAACTGGCGAAAGCGTTCCACCAAATGAACCAATTGGGGTGCGGACTGCATCAATTATAAAGGTGTCTTTTTTACTCATTCATCCTCCGGGAACCACTCTTTAGAGCTGCGGTAAACAGTACCTTTGAATATTGCTACTTCCTTGTCATCTTGATTTTTGATACTGATGAGATAAACTCCTATTTTATGTGATAGAGAAATTTCATTGGTTTCAGTCGTGATGACATCCCCTTCTTTCACTGACATCAAATGAGAAATAGACGTTTCCACCGATAAAGATTTTCTGCCATGAGAATTTGAGGCAAATGCCAGGGCGCTGTCAGCCAGAGAATAAGCGATTCCGCCATGGGCGATTTGAAATCCGTTGAGCATCTCTTCTCGGACGGTCATTTTCAATTCGCAATAACCGTCTTTTACCTCAATAACCTCAATACCCAGCCATTGGCTGAAGGCATCGTTTTGGTACATTGCATCAACAATATTTTCTGGTTGATTCATTAATAAAAAGTTCCGCTTTCTTCTACTTTTTTTATCAGCAATGGGTTGGCAATATAGCGGTCATCTTCAAATTTGGAATGGAGCTCTTTTAATTGGGCAACTTGTGAATTTAAACCAATTTCATCCGCCCATTTTAATAATCCTTTGGGGTAGTTTACTCCTGTTTTCATGGCAGTATCAATATCATCCCGGGTTGCAATGGACTCGTTCAAAGCATCAACCGCCGCATTAATGAGCATAGCTAAAATCCGTTTGAATATTTTTCTGCCTAATTCCTCGTTTTTTTGGGGTTCAGGATTAACCGCATTCTCTGAATAATCAAAATAACCTTTACCGGATTTCCTGCCCAGCAATCCTTCGTCCATCAATTTCTTTTGTGTGGCGGAGGGCTTATAGCGTGGATCATGGTTGGTTCCATCATACACCGCTTTGGTAGCAGAGTAGTTCACATCATTTCCAATATAATCCATGAGCTCAAAGGGACCCATACGAAACCCGCCAAACTTTTTCATGGCCCAATCAACGGTGGCAAAATCAGCAATACCTTCTTCATAAATTTTCAGGGCTTCACCGTAAAATGGACGAGCCACCCGATTTACGATAAAACCGGGAGTGTCTTTAGCAGTTACTACCGTTTTTCCCCAACCCTCCAAAATTGATTTCACCTTTTTTAATAAATCTCCATCTGTTTCATTGGTGGGAATAACTTCCACCAATTTCATAAGCGGCGCTGGGTTAAAAAAATGGATGCCCATGATTCTGGATGGATTATTACACACAGAGGCGATTCCAGCCACTGAAAGTGAAGAGGTATTGGTTGCCAAAATACAGTCATCTGAAACCAATGATTCCATTTGGGAAAATAAAATCTGTTTGATCTCCATATTTTCAACTATGGCTTCAATAACCAAATTGCTATTAGAAATCTCATTCATTTCTGAACTCCAATTAATATTGGAAATTATATGTTGAGATTCTTCTTTATTAATTTTCCTCTTTTCCACCAAACGATTGAGAATTGACTTTAGTTTGGATTGGGAATTTTCTAATGCCTGTGGAGAGGAATCAACAATAGTAACCGCACTATCATTTGATGCTGCCACCTGAGCAATACCGGAACCCATAGCGCCAGCCCCAATAACTGATACTAATAGGCTCATTTACCGGTAAATACTGGAGGTCGTTTTTCCAAAAAGGCCTGGATGCCTTCTTTATGATCTTCGGACTTGGCTGATAGCGCCTGAATTTCGGCTTCTAAATCCAACTGTTCTTCCAGAGAATTATTGAGGGAATGATTCAGCAATTTTTTGGTATATCCCAATCCCTTGGTAGGCATTTCAGAAATGAATTTAACCAACTCCAATGATTTTGATTCAAACTCAGTATCCTTATAAACGGCATAGATCATTCCCATTTTTTCAGCTTTTTCAGCGCTCACCGATTCCCCTGTCATCATTATAGCTGTAGCTTTGGGAAGTCCAATTAAACGGGGAAGAAAGTAGGTACCGCCACTATCTGGAATTAAACCAATTTTACTAAAGGCCTGAATAAAGTTTGCAGATTGGGATGCCACCACAATATCACAAGCCAATGCCAAATTGGCACCGGCACCGGCAGCCACGCCGTTTACCGCTGCGATGACTGGCTTCTCAATTTCTCTGATTTTTTTGATAATAGGATTATAATGCTCCCGTACAATTTGCTCGATTCCCGGACCTTTTGGATCCATAGCTTCCTTTAAATCCTGCCCGGCGCAGAATGCTTTTCCCGCACCAGTAATAAGGATACAGCGAATGGAATCATCATTGGCACAATTTTTTAAAGTGCTTTGTAATGACAATGCCATTTCCCGCACAAAAGAATTATACTTCTCCGATCGGTTGAGGGTTATTTTCCCTACTGCATCTATTTTTTCAAAAATTATCATTTAAATTAAATCTGCTTAAAATGATGGAATGGTTCCAGGCAATCTAAACATTTATAAAATGCCTTACAGGATGTAGATCCAAACTCACTTATTAACTGTACATTTTGAGAATCACATTGAGGACAAACAACCTCATGGGAAGGTGGGGCAATTCCGGCTTCCTTCAACTTTGATTTCACATCATTACTCATCCAGTCCGTTGTCCAGGGTGGCGCTAAGGAAGTTTTAATCTGGTAATTGGTAATATTTTCTGATTCTAAATGACGAATGATTTCCTCCTTCATAAAGGAAAATGCCGGGCAGCCGCTGTAGGTTGGGGTGATGGTAATATTGAGTTTATTGTTATCAAATTCTACATTCCGTACGATTCCTAAATCCACTATTGATACTGCTGGAATTTCAGGATCGGGAATTGTCTTTAATAATTCCCAAATTGATTCGGTAAAAATTTCCTTTACCATTTGGCATCCGGGTAGGCACGCTGAAGATACTGCATGTCTGACAATAAATGTCCCAAATGTTCCGTATGAATTCCTTCTCTGCCGCCAGAGATCATGTGAGTCTTCTCAGGTCTTCTCAGGGTGGCTTCAGCAAGCACATCATCAATAATTTTATCCCATTCAGATTTTATTGATGAACAGTCCACGCCAATTTTCTCCTTCACCATTTCCTTATCAATCTCATTGATCTCAAATAATTCATTGGTGAACATCCAAAGATTATCAATTGCTGATTGCACCTTTGCATGGCTTTCCGCCGTGCCATCTCCTAATCTGATGATCCATTTCGAAGAATGCCGTAAATGATAGGTGGTTTCCTTTATGGATTTTTGGGCAATGCCTGATAATTGCTCATCCTTACTGTTTGTCAATTTCTGCAAAAATAATTTATAAAATGCATCCAGAAAAAACTGGCGCACCATAGTATCAGCAAAATTTCCATTAGGCTGTTCGCAGAGAATATGATTGCTAAATTCTCGTTCATTACGTTTAAAAGCCAATTCATCAGCTGTGGCGTTATTCCCCTTTATAGATGCAGCATATTCTAGGAGTAAATTAGCCCTGCCAAACATATCCAAAGAAATATTGCTCAGGGCGATGTCCTCTTCCAGAAATGGCCCCTTATATGCCCACTGGGATAATCTTTGGCCTAAAATCAAGGCGTCATCTCCCAGGGCCAAAACATATTGATATAACAAATCTTTTGCCATTAAAGCCCCTTCACCTTTTTCGACACCTTAAAGAAAGTAGGATAGCGGTACACCTTATCATCGGCTGGATCAAAAAATGATGTCTGATCTTCCGGACTGGAGGAAACGATGTGCTCCGTTTTTACCACCCAGATACAGGTGCCTTCCTGGCGGCGTGTGTAAAGTTCACGTGCGTTTTGCAAAGCCATTTCTTCATCCGTAGCATGTAGATTTCCAGCATGCTGGAAGGGTGCGCCAGTTTTTGGCTGGATAAATACTTCCCATATTGGCAGATTATTTTCACTCATTTCCGACTCCATTTTGTGTTTTTTCTGAATATGCCAAAGCAGCTTCCCGTACCCATTGGCCTTCTTCATGAGAGTTTATATGGTTATTAATTCGTTCTTTATTACAAAATCCGTTGCCATTCACAACTTCCCAAAATTCATCCCAGTCAATTTCACCAAAAATATAGTGTTTGGTTTCAGGATTCCATTTCAATTTGGGATCTGGAATTTCTAGTCCAATCAGGTCCGCTTGTTTCACCGTTCGATCTACAAAAAGCTGACGTAAATCATCATTGGTTTCTCGTTTAATTTTCCATTTCATGGCATTTGAAGTATGAGCTGACTCTGAATCATGTGGACCAAACATCATGAGGGATGGCCACCACCAGCGATTCAAGGCATCCTGTGCCATCTCCTGCTGCTCCGGTGTTCCATTTGACATTTTAGACATGATCTCATAGCCCTGGCGTTGATGAAAACTCTCTTCCTTGCAGATTCGAACCATGGCTCTCGAATAGGGACCGTAGGAAGTTCTGCGTAAAGATTGTTGGTTCACAATTGCTGCCCCATCCACCAGCCAGCCAATGGCGCCCATATCCGCCCAGCTTAAGGTGGGATAATTAAAGATACTGGAATATTTTGCTTTGCCAGTCTGAAGTTGTTGGATTAATTCATTACGGGTAATTCCCAATGTTTCAGTTGCGCTGTAGAGGTATAAGCCGTGACCGGCTTCATCCTGGACCTTGGCAATGAGCACCATCTTGGCCCGGAGGGTAGGAGCCCGGGTAATCCAGTTGCCTTCGGGCTGCATGCCGATAATTTCCGAATGGGCATGCTGTGATATCTGCCGAATAAGGTGCTTGCGGTATTTATCCGGCATCCAGTCCTTGGGCTCGATTTTGAGTCCGGCATCAATTTTTTCCTGAAAAATTATTTCATTATCTGCAGACATAAATATTGCGTTTCGAAAGTTTAATGAAGTCTTTAAGCTTTGTTTTTACTAATAAATCACAAAATGAACAGGCTTTTAATTTAAGACAAATTTCACCGAATTAGAAAAGATGTAGATTTTCATTTCACCAATCTTTCACCCCAAATGGTGAGTACCAACTTTCTGGAACCAGTATGATTTCTGTGTTCACAGAGATAAATCCCCTGCCAGGTGCCCATATTCAGTTTGCCATTGGTAATGGGTATTTGTACAGACGAACCTAGAATAGATGCTTTCAAATGGGCGGGCATATCATCAGAGCCTTCAAAGGTATGCTGATAGTAGGATTGGTTTTCTGGGACTAATTCATTAAAGTGGGATTCAAAATCTAATCTAACGGTGGGATCGGCATCCTCATTAATGGTAAGAGAAGCAGATGTATGCTTGATGAAAATCTGGCAGATGCCATTCTGTAATTCCCCAATTTCAGGAAATTGGGAGACCACTTCATTGGTGATTGAGTGAAATCCCCGGGGTTTGCTGCTAATGGTAATTTCTTTTTGGATGCAGGTCATTTTAACATTCTTTAGTAAGTGAGTAGGATAATTTATGGAACAATTAAAGCTGGTACCAATTTATTAGAAGTATCTCAAAATCAAAACGAAAGGAAAGCCCATGAAAGAAAAAATAACAATAGCCCTGGTTAGCACCATTTTTATTGGAGTGGTTTATTTTTTTAGCCATTCAAATGAATCCTCAAAAAGTGAAGCGGTAGTTATTGGGGAAATCGCTCCCCTTCAAATTGAAGAACAGCCAGTGGATTTTATCAATGAAGGTGCTTCTGAAGCTGAAACATTGGATGAGGTAGAGTTAGAAATAGAACTCTCATCCATGAATTCCTGTGTATTGGAAAAAATGGATACGGATTTGCTCTCCTTCTCAGAAGCATTTGGTTATTTTCGCCAATGCCTGGGCTCAGATAGCAGCTTCCAATGGAAGGGTTCAGAATATACCACCCTTTTATCTGAAGAAGTTATAATCAACGTGGCAGATTCGGTGCTGGTAGAAGAAAAATCTAAAGATACTGAACTTTCACAGATTCGCTAAATCTTCCAGCCCGTAATTGAAAGGGTATAGGGCTATTGCCCTTTCATCACCCCCCCCCCTGATCATTTTGGATGAGGATAATATATTAGTAGTTGTTGTTATTTTTTGAAATCAAATCAGAAAATATTAAAATCTGTTGGAATTCCATACATTATATGCGGCAAAAAGGCAATATACACCAAACCCAATAAAAACTGCCGATAGGACTCCAATAATTAATTCTTTCAGAATAAAAATGAGCAACCCTATTCCAATAAGAACCATACCTATTTTTGCAATCAACTTCCATGATTGATTTGAATTGGGATTAAAAAAGGAATTAATATTTAAGAATTCAATCAAGTGATTGTTTCCATATTAAGAACAAGCTGAGGAGGTCCACTTTGTTATTCCCAAAATAACCGTATGAGAATTACAACTTGAAGTAATAATATTGTAATGGCAACCAATGTTCGGATAAATTCCATTGTATGATTATGACGATTCAGCCAACGCTCTATTTTATTTCGTTTTTTCCTCAAGTTTTAAATTACTACTTTCCACCAATATAATAGCCCCTTGTAAAACCGCTAGACATAAGTTATTATACAAAATATCTCAAGGTAAAAAACAAACCGGGGATTGATTACCCCCGGCTTGTCTGATATTATGCTCACAAAGTTAGTCCCAGAATAAATTAAGCTGCACCAACAGGGTTAACATAATATGCATAACAACTATGTCCAGCCACCAGTAACTATCTTGAAGAGGAGTTTCCTAGGTGACAAGATAGGGAAATATATATATTATTGAATATGTTAGGGTATAGGTAATTCTCTGGTTTTTATGTAGGGAGTCCCTTACATAAAAGAAGCATTAGAAGCTTATAATTTTAAAGGAATTTCTAACTTTTTTAAGAATTGTACCAAGTTCACCGGTTTTTCTAATTTCAAGTCCGAGGAATTTACCTCTATGGGAAACGACCCAGGATTGTACTTCCATACCAAAGATAGCATCGTAATGAGTGTATTCATATTTTTTTCCTGAAATACCATCGAGTTTAATATTATCTACGGGTTCATGTTTTACCCATAACCCCCTAGTCCTCCCTTCTGCAGAATCAACATAATTCACAGCGATAATGGGATAGCTGTCAAACCTGAATATGACATCCTTTCCATCCCTGCTTTCATCCACTTCAAACTCTATAGGGTAGGAAAGAGAATAACCGGCAATCTGATTTGTAAAAGTTTTCCAGGCTTTGGGATAAATCGAATTAATTTCTTCTGGCGGATTCGAAATACAGGCACTTAAAAACAGGTTGATTATCAGAATTGCGATTTTTTGAATTCTAAACACGTAGATAATTTAGATTGTTTAAATATCCCTTGATACACTTTGTTAACATTGAATTGGAAGAATTATGGCTTGAAATAAGATTTAATATGTAAATTTAGTACTGTTTTTTCGGAGAATAATTATGAATAAGAAATATAACTGGTCAATGGTATTGGTGCTGACTCTTATCCCTATTATTGGGATTTTTGGGACGCTTGCTTATAGCTACCTCAATGGCGTAGTATGGCATGAACCAATTGTAATGCTCACCGGTTGGTGGATTGCAGGAATGGGAATCACTTTTGGCTATCATCGGCTCTTTGCACATCGAAGCTTCAAGGTACATCCTGCTATTCAATTTATTGCTATGCTCTGTGGATCAGCTGCTTTGCAAAATACCATTCTAAAGTGGTGTTCTGACCACCGCACCCATCATAATAAACTTGATACAAAAGAGGATCCGTACAGTATTACTAAAGGTTTTTTTCATGCCCATATTGGTTGGGTTGTGGAAGCAAGGCCCGCTGAAATCAAAGGAGTACATGATCTTGAAAAGAATCGTATTGTCATGTTTCAATATAAATATTATTGGCCCATAGCAATTGGACTTTCATTTATTCTACCTATGGCTATTGGTGCTTATTACGGTAGGCCCCTAGGCGGATTACTTTGGGGTGGGTTTTTACGTGTAACCCTGGTTCACCATTTTACATTCTTTATCAATTCTCTATGCCACTTCATCGGTAAGCGACCCTTCGAACCAGAAAGTACCGCTCGGGATGCCTGGTGGGTAGCCTATTTTACCTTTGGTGAAGGATTCCATAATTTCCATCATAAATTTCAATGGGATTACCGCAATGGAATTCGCTGGTACGATTTTGATCCGGGGAAATGGGCTATTAAATTCCTTTCATGGTTTGGTTTAACTACTGAACTGCGAAAGGTGGAAGAATATCAAATTTTAAAAGCCCGCTTTCAAGGATTGAAAGAATCTATGCAGCTCCAATACCATAAAATCCCTAATCGGATTGAATCTACTTGCCGTCAAAAAATCCAGAATGCACAGGAACAATCCAAAAAGATTTATAATACCTGGCATGAATTGGAAAAAGAATTTACCCTCATGAAATTAGATGGTTTTAAAGATAAATTTCGGAAAGCAGTATTAAAACAAAAACGGAAAATGCTCCGATTGGAATATGCGTCAGTTCTGAATTCTCTCACCGTTTTATTGCTCAGTATTAAAAGTGGTAACTATATTCAGGGATAATTTGTAAAATCCATTTTCAATTTACAATTTCTTCAGTAAATAAAAACTCCCCCGTTACTGGGGGAGTTTGTTTATCAAAACCAATTGCAGGAAATTGAGAAGTAAGATGCGGGCAGAGTTAAAACTCTTAAATCTCACATAGAAATATTACAGTTGGAGATTTCTACTTATTTTTGATGAAAATCACGTAAATAGAAATTATTTAAAAATGATTCATTCTAATAAAAAAGCCCCTTCCTCTATAGAGAAAAGGGCTTGTGACTCCGGTGCGGCTCGAACGCACGACCAATAGCTTAAAAGGCTACTGCTCTACCAGCTGAGCTACGGAGTCAAAAATCTAAAGTGCACCATGAAGGACTCGAACCTTCGACCAATTGATTAAGAGTCAACTGCTCTACCAACTGAGCTAATGGTGCTGATACTTAAATGTGCCCTAAAAGGACAGCCTAAATCAAACATAATCAAAATATACCGGTTCGAATATAGCTTAGAAATTTATAAGGTTAAATGAATTCTGTCCAATTAAAAGATGTAGTATTTTATAAAATTCACTGCCTTATCCACTGTAAATTAACCCCATTGCTTTTTGACATATTTGGGGGCGTCTTGGTTTCGACGGGTTTATTCGACCTTTCAGCCGCATGTGGAGGATTTCTGGTTTACCTCCTTAATCATCCGGGAAACAACCTTAAATGCCGATTACGGCTACGCTGCTGCCGCTTAATTGACGGCAGCTATCTCCTAACGGGGGCGTTTACCGCCTGTTTCTGAGATATCATTAAAAGTAAACTGCTCCAACTCTGCGCCTGGTAGTGTTGGTCAAGATCCCTTCGGGGTACAGGCTGGTCCGGTGGGACTGAGGCTGTTCACAATCATCGGGCAAGACCTTGAACACAGCCTAAACATGTAGACGTTGACTGAACGATTTATTCGGACGCGGGTTCAACTCCCGCCGCCTCCACAAAATTTATTGACAATAAAATGATCCATTGGTTGACGCTATAAAATTATTGCACCCGTGGCTCAACTGGATAGGGCACTGGATTTCGGCTCCAGCGGTTACAGGTTCGAATCCTGTCGGGTGTACTTCTCAATCCCCCTCGGTAAACGAGGTATTTTTTTGTACCAAATGAGTGACTAGTTTATTAAATAGAACTTTTCTTCACCTCATTCCAAATTTCATCCATCTCTTCCAAATTGGAATCAGAAAAATCTTTACCTCTTTTCTTTAATTCTTTTTCCACTTTTGCAAAACGCAATTCAAATTTTGAGATAGTCATTCGCAAGGCATCCTCTGCACTGATATCCAAAAACCTACTCAAATTTACCAGGGAAAATAAGACATCGCCCATTTCATCTTTAATCTTCTCCTGATCTTTTTCTGCCACCACTTCTCTTAATTCTTCCAATTCCTCTTCCACTTTGCCCCATACTGGCCGGATATCCTTCCAATCAAACCCCACATTAGCCGCTTTTTCCTGAATTCGCCGGGCACGGTTTAATGCTGGTAATTTTTTAGGAACACCATCTAATAAATTTTCCCGTTTTTTTTCCTTCTGCTTGGCTTTCTCCCAAGACATATTGAGGTCGCTTTCCTTGTTGCCATTTTGTTTATCAAAAACATGGGGGTGACGACGAATTAGTTTTTCAGAAATGTGTTTAATGGAATCTGCTATTTCAAATTGCCCTGCTTCCCGGGCAAGCTCTGCCTGAAAGAGAATATGCAGGGTCAAATCACCTAATTCTTCTTTTAAGGTGTGTGTATCCCCGTCCTCTATTGCTTCTATAACTTCATAGGTTTCTTCCAAGAGATAGGGCACAAGTGATTCCGATGTCTGTTCTCGATCCCATGGACAGCCATCGGGCGCACGTAAACGACGCAGGACTTCAATGAGCTCATCAAAATTTGTGGCTGCTTGTTTGTTAATAATTTCTTTCAAGAATTAATCTGAATTTTTATTTTACCAATTCGGTTATTATCTACAGTTTGAACGGTGAAAACCATTTTATTAAATTCTACCTTTTCGCCTGTTTTGGGTATATCGGTTAATATGTCCAAAATGAATCCGCCGAGGGTGTCGTAGTCACGCTCTTCAGGAAATTCAATATCTGTTTCTTCTTCTAAATCATAAATAGTTATGGAACCATCCACAATAAAACTACCATCGGATTGTTTCAATACATTGGATTCTTCCTGATCATAAGGGTCACGAATTTCACCCATGACCTCTTCCACAACATCCTCCAATGTTACTAATCCCTCCGTACCGCCCCATTCATCTACCACAATAGCAATACTGGTTTTTCGTGATTTAAATTCCTCCATTAAATTATCAATGGGTTTGGTTTCCGGAACGAAAAATGGCTGCCGGGCAAGCGTTAAAAGATTAACATTTGGTCGAGATCCCATTAGATATGGAATAATATCTTTTGCATAGAGAATCCCCTTAATATTATCAATAGTATCCTTATAAATGGGTATTTTTGAAAATTGACGTTCTCCAATTATATCCATTGCCTTATCAATATTTTCATCCGATTTCAATGATACAATATCTACTCTGGGAGTAATAATCTCACCCACCGTTTTTTCCTTAAAGTCGAAAATGGATTGAATCATATCAGATTCTTCCTCTTGGAGAGTACCTTCTTCTTCTCCCAATTCTGCCAATATTATTAATTCTTCTTCAGAATCAAAAATCTTCTCCTTCCTGAATGGAAGAATTTTAATTACCACATTGGTTATTGCATTGAATGTATGTGCTATGGGACTTAAAATGAACATCATTACTTTTAGGGGAATGTACATTCTTAAAGCAAATTCTTTGGAATTTTTTATGGCAATCATTTTTGGTAATATTTCCCCAAATACCACTATTACAAAAGATACAACCAGCACTTCCATTAAAATTAGAGTTGATTCACTCCATTCATATTCATCTGCAATATTGGCAGTTACGTATGCCGCTAAAAAGGCAATGGTTACATTAACAATGGTATTACCAGTGAGCAGAGAAACCAATAACTGTTGAGGGGAATCTAATATCGATTTAATTTTTTCAGGGGTTTCTTTTCGGTGTTTACGGATGTGAAAATATGCCGTTTCCGTTCCTGAAAAGAATGCTGATAGAATCAGCAGAAAAATAAAAATAATTATATATTCCACTACTTATATTTGGTCCACGCTTATTGTGCTTGAAAGATAAAAATCTTCTAATTGAGTCATTTTAGTTTTGTCCTTTGAATTTTGATCATCAAACCCTAATAAGTGGAGGACGCTGTGAACAATGACCCGCTTACATTCTATGTCAAAATCCTGCTCAAATGTTTTTGCATTTTCGGCGACTCTTTCTAAACTGATATAAATTTCGCCATCAATTGCCTCACCCTTTTCTTCTAAATTGAATGAAATCGTATCCGTTAAAACATCTTTATCAAAATATTCTTTTTTCAATTTCCTAAGTTTTGTATCAGTGGAAAAAACAATCGTTAAGGCTGCTTCTGAATGATGATGATCTGTTAGAATATTTTCACAAATTCCGGAGATCCAATTTCCATCGATTGTAGGTAGATCAACTCCATCGCTCTCCAGTTGGACAGTAATCATGCGGATTGTACCGAATTAATTAATTCCCTGGCAATTATCATGCGCTGAATTTCACTGGTTCCTTCGCCAATTTCCAATATTTTGGCATCTCGGAAAAAGCGTTCTACATCGTATTCTTTAATGTACCCATAGCCTCCCAAAACCTGAATGGCTTCTGTAGTTACCATCATAGCTGTTTCACTTGAAAATAGTTTGGCCATGGCAGCTTCCCGAATTACCGGTAATCCCTGATCCTTTTTCCAGGCAGCATAATAAACCAAATGCCGGGCAGCTTCTATTTGTGTTGCCATATCTGATAATTTAAAGGAGACCCCCTGAAATTTATGTATGGGCTTTCCAAATGCTTCACGTTCTTGTGAATATGCCAAAGCTCTAGCAAAAGCACCCTGGGCGGTTCCAATTCCCAAAGCCCCAATGGTGATTCTTCCACCGGTTAGTGTTTTTAGAAATTGTTTAAATCCTTTTGATGGATTGCCTAATACAGCAGATTTGGGAATGTGCATATCCCTGAAAAATACCGAACGGGTATCAGAACCACACCAGCCCATTTTCTTTTCCGGGGGATTGAGAGACATACCTTCCGTGTCCGCATCAATGACAAATGCGCTGATACCCTTCTCTTCACCATTCTCAATCATTACAGCAGTGAAAATCATAACCGATGCTTCTCCGGCATTGGTACAGAATGCTTTTTCTCCGTTTACAATATATTCATCACCATTTAATACGGCGCGCGTTTGTGTATTCCCGGCATCACTGCCTGCATTGGGCTCGGTGAGTCCGAATGCACCTATTTTCTTTCCAGAAGCCAATCCTGGTAAATAGCGTTCCTTCTGCTCTTCCGTACCAAAAATAACGATGGGTGCGGTGCCCAAACTGGTATGCGCCATCATGGTTGCGGCGGTTGATGGACAGACTTTTCCTATTTCTTCAATGGCAATAACCAATGCCATGGTGTCCATTCCAGTACCGCCATATTTTTCATCCCAGGGAATTCCCATAAGACCCAGTTCTGCCATTTTTTTCACCGATTCATGAGGGAAGCCTCCCTTCTCATCCAATTCCCGGGCAAGGGGTTTAACTTCATTTCGGGCAAAATCCCGAACCATGTCTCTGAGCATTTTATGCTCTTCTGTAAAATATAATTGATCCATTTTTCTGTATTTATTTTTTTGTTATTACCATTTCATTATTGCCGATGCCCAAGTAAATCCAGCACCAAAGGCAGCTAAAACCAATAGGTCGCCGTCCTTGATTCTGCCTTCATTGAGGGCTTCTGCAAGGGCTATGGGAATTGTGGCTGCTGTTGTATTGCCATATTTATGGATATTGGAAAACACCTGATCATTGCTCAAACCCAATCTCTTCTGCACCATTTGGGTTATGCGGAGATTTGCCTGATGGGGTATGAGCAAATTAATATTTTCTGATGTGAGGTTATTTGCTTCCAATGCTTCATTAATAACTTCCGGAAATCGGGTGACCGCATGCCTGAAAACTTCTTTCCCATTCATTTTTAAATACTGTTTTCCTTCATCTAACACTTCCCCGGTGATTCTGGGATGTCCGGCATTAGATGCTGGTGCCTCTAACCACAACTCTTTTAGATATTTCCCCTCTGAATGCATGTGGGTGGATAAAATTCCTCTATTCTCCTCTGTAGCTGAAATTATGGCAGCGCCAGCTCCATCTCCAAATATTATAGCGGTATCTCTACCCTCATCTGTTAAATTCATAGCGGTGGACTGCACCTCTGCCCCTATGAGTAGAATATTCTTAAAGGTACCGGTACGAATGTATTGTTCAGCTATGGACAAACCATAAATAAATCCTGAACATTGCACACGAATATCCAGGGCGCCAATTTCATTAAATCCCATTTTTTCCTGAAGAACACATCCAGATCCAGGAGCGTAAAAGTCCGGTGTTGAGGTTGCAAATATAATAAAATCTATATCACCAACGGTTAACCCCGCAGCTTCCAAAGCCTGCTTAGTTGCCGGAATAGCCAGGTCTGATGGACCTACTCCTTTTTCAGCATAGCGACGTTCCTTAATTCCTGTCCGTTCTTGGATCCACTCATCAGTAGTATCCATATAGGTTGAGAGCTCATCATTGGTAACTACGCGTGGGGGCAGATAAAATCCAGTCCCGGATATGTATGGATTAGGCATGATTTTTACTCAGTTTTATATCTTTTAGTTCAAGTTGAATTGTTCTTTGCCCATTCCAATAATTCTCACCCACAACATAGGCAATGTCAATAGGTGCGTTTTGAATGAGTTTTTCATAATGTTCAGCCATATTAAATCCAATAGACTCAAAAGGTGTTTTATTTTGTTTTACGGAAAATTTTAATGTGTTCTGATCTTTCCCAAGCAATTTTGGAATACCATCAATAGATAAATTATTGGTGACAAAAACCGGACGCATATTCCCCGGTCCATAAGGTTCCATCGCATTTAAAAACTTAATCATACGACTGTTTAATTCTTCTAATTTCAATACTGAATCTACATAGATAGTAGGGATTAAATCATCTGATGTAATTTTATTATTTGCTACCTGAATAAATTTTTCCTTGAATGAATTAAAGTCACTAGAATTCATCGAGAGCCCTGCTGCAATAGGATGACCTCCAAATCCTGTTAAAAAATCTTTACATTCTCTTAGAGCATCCACCATGTCAAATCCATGAATACTCCTGCATGAACCTTTACCTTCAACATCATCTAAAGACATAATGATTGCCGGACGGGAGAATTCCTCCTTAATACGTGAAGCAACAATTCCAATGACGCCAGGGTGCCAATTTTTATGTCCCAAAACAATGGCATTTTCATTTTCAAGATCACAATTGGTTTTAACCATATAAAGAGCATCATTGGTGATTTGCAGGGTTATATCTTTGCGCCGGTTATTTTCTAATTCTAATTCCTCTGCAATTTCTTTGGCTAAAACAGGGTTCTGTGTAGTGAGGAGTTTTACGGCACGGGAAGCATCCCCCAGTCTGCCGGCAGCGTTAATTTTTGGCGCCATCCAAAAAACCAGCCTGCCCACGGTAATATCTTTTCCTAATAATCTCCCTGTTTTTTGCAGCGCTGTTATACCCAGATTGGTCTCTTTTTTCATTTGGGAAATTCCCTGATGAACAATGATTCTGTTTTCATCCTGAATTGGTACTAAATCAGCGGCAATTCCCAACGTCACTACATCTGAGTGTTCCCAGGCATACTCTGGGTCATATCCCCCTTTTTCGCAAATCGCTAGTGCCAATTTAAAAGCTACGCTTGCACCACATAATCCCTTGAAGGGATAGGGACAATCAAATCGATTAGGGTTTACAATTGCATAGGCCGCTGGGAGAGTTTTGTCTGGTTTATGATGATCGGTTATAATAACATCTAATTCTTTTTCATTGGCATAGGCAACTTTTTCAAAGGCATTTATTCCACAATCACAGGAGATAAAAATATCCGCACCAATATATTTAGCATAATCAATTCCCTGTGTGGAAATTCCATAACCTTCTTTTTCCCGGCAGGGAATATAATAGTGGGATTCTACATTAATTGATCTGAAGAACAGGGTTAGAAATGCAGCCGAGGTTGTGCCATCCACATCATAATCACCAAAAATGAGGATAGTTTTCTTTTCTGAAATTGCTCTTAATATTCGCTCCACAGCTTTATCCATATCCAGCATGAGAAATGGATCGTGCATGTGGGTAATATCAGGATAAAAGAAATCTTTGGATTCGGCTCTCGAATTAATACCTCTGAGACTCATTACCCGTGCAATAGTATGTGGCAGACTGAAAGTCTCCGCTACCTGATTGACACAGTCTTCATTGACTGATTTAAATTTCCATTCTGGTTCAATCATATAAAAATGTGTGAGGTTGGATCATAAGCCGAATTCTGTTTCCGCCGGAGGGCGGATAATGGTCATTCATCTGGTCTCGACCTCGCGATCGGGATCTTGCGATCTACCCATCCGTAACGTGCGAACTACACTGGATTGCTTGATCTTGCTCCAGGCGGGGTTTACCCAGCTATTCATGTTTCCATAAATACTGGTGGTCTCTTACACCACCATTTCATCTATTTCCCAATACTAGATTGGGATGTTTACTTTCTGCTGCACTTGCCGTTCCCACTGTTTGGTGAGACCCTCCTCTTAAGAGGCGCCTTGTCCTGCGGAGTTCGGACTTTCCTCCCCACCAATGGCAGGGCGACCATTTCACCAACCTCAATTATTCTTCTGCACCATCCCAAAATTGCAATACACTACAACTTGGACAGGATATAATTTTATTATTTTCTTTTATTTCAATAAGGGTCTGAGGAGGAAGCTGACTATAACAACCACCACACGCCCTGCCGATAATACTTACCATTCCAACACCATCCCGTGCATTTCTTAAGGTCTCATAGGCATTTAAATAGGATGGCTCAATTTTGTCAAATATTACAGATCTATTTGATTCCAATTCTTCCTGCTCGTGAGTTGTTTCAGCTAATGCAGATTGTAGGTCAGCACGGTTGCTGGTTAACGATTCAGAAGTGGTTTCAATTTTATTGGTATTGAGCTTAATATTTTCCTCTAATTCCATTTTTTCTTCCTCAAATTTAAGCTGCACATCCTCAGATTCGGTAATAGCTGCCTTCATATGATCAATTTCCTGACTGAGCGCATCATATTCCCTATTTGATTTAACCAAGAAAAGCTGCTCTTTAAATTTTCCCAGCTTGATTGTAAAATCTTCTATTTCAGCTTCATGATGGCGAATATCTTTTTCTATCTCCTCTATTCGATTAAGTTTTTGCTCATTTCCAGATTGAAGAGAAGCTACCTCCAATTCCTGAGATTCAACTGTAACGGGCAAATCTCCCATATGCTCCTTAATCTCAAGAAGCCGTTGGTCTATTTCCTGCAATTTAATGAGTTGCTCTAAGGTTTGCTTCATATATTTTTTCTGTAAATCAAAAAATGCACCCGTTTAGGTGCATTTAATTTTGATAAATTCCCCCGTTTATTACTCGTATTAATTGAAAAATGCAGTGTTTCATTAGACCATTAATTTAGACAACTTTTGATTGGAAATACAAGATAAGGGTGAGCTAATTCCATTGTGCTAATTTACTCATCACCTGTAAATTTCCTCTAAATTCATCAAGGGAATATGCATGTTAAACAAATTACAGGAAGAATTAAAAATAGCCCTGAAAGCAGGAGAAAGGGCGAAAATGATAGGCTTGAGAAATATTATCGGTAAAATTAAAGCCGCTCAAATTGATAAAGGGGAATCATTAACCGATGAGGAATCATTAAAAATACTTAAAACAGCTGCCAAACAATTAAAGGAGTCCATTGACCAATATCAAAAGGGCGGCAGGGATGACCTCGCTGAAAAAGAAGCCTTTGAATTGTCACTTCTTGAAAAATATTTACCGGAACAATTATCCGAAGAACAGATAAGAGGGACAGTTAAAAATATAGTTAAAAATACCGGAGCTGGATCTATGCAGGATATGGGTAAAGTTATGGGAGCGACAATGAAAGAATTAGCTGGATCTGCAGATGGAAAAATAGTTCAGAAAATTGTCAAAGAGGAGCTAAGTTCATGACTATTACACCCCCTGATATTGTAATTAGTCTGATACTGGTATTTTTCACTTTTAATGGTTTTCGTCATGGATTTATTGAAGAAATGGGGAGACTCATCAGTCTCGTTGGCGGCTTCATTCTTGCATCTAAATTTCACAACTTGCTCATACCCCATCTTCAACCCTATATCGATGGTGAAACCCTGCAGGTTACTGCTGCCTACCTGGGAGTATTTGTTATTTCGGTAATAGTTATCACAATCATCGCAAAAATATTACAGAAATTTATTGAATTGGTATTACTGGGCTGGTTAAACCGCTTATTGGGGTTACTTTTAGGGCTGCTTAAAGGATTTCTAATTGTCAGCCTTCTCATTTTTATTATTCAAGCTCTCCCAATTAAACTGGATCAAGATGATACTATTCGCCAGAAATTAGAGAGGGAATCTATCATGTACCAAATTTGTGACCATGTAAAAGAACTGGTAATTTTAACCATGCCAATGGATGATAGACTGAATGATTTTCAAAAAAAAATTAAAGAAATTTCTCTGGAAAAAAACGTGCAGAAAATATTAACTCAACCTTAGGTAAAACTTCTTTTTATGAATCAAAACGATTCAATCTGCAGTTCAGAATTTTACAAAGATACCGGATTTGATGTTATTCGTAACTGGCTGAAGGATAATTGTCTTTGTTCTCTTAATCAGATTTTTTTCACCCAACTAACTCCCTCCCTTAACATTCAGAAAATTTCTGATATTCAAGAACATTGTGATGAGTTTCTATCGGCTTTTCAAAGAAAAAATCCCCTCCCCCTAGAGACTGTCCCCGATATTTCAAAATGGATTGACTCGCTGAATATTGGCGGATTTCAGCTTACCCCTGAAAACTTTCGAGAACTGTATCAAATATTACTTTTATCCTCTAGAATAAAACAGTATCTAATAAAAAGTGGTTTTCCTCTTTGGCATGTTCATGGAAAAAATTTAATTAATTCAAAAAAATGTCAAGTAGAAATTGAAAATGTATTTGATGACAGTTTCCAAATAGGGAAAGATGCAAGTCCCAAATTAAAACGACTTAATCGTTCTATTTCTATGGCTGAAGGAAGTATTAAAGATACCATGCAGAAAGTTTTTTTACGAGCAAAACAGGAAGGTTGGCTTGGTGGAGATCAAATTGTCTTTCGGAACGGTCGATCTGTTTTACCTCTTAAGATTAGTCAAAAAAGGAAGGTGAAAGGTATAATCCAGGATCAATCCTCAACGGGACAAACTGCTTATGTGGAACCCTTGGAAATTGTTGAATTAAATAACCGTTTAACAGAACTTCACTTTGCCATTACTGAAGAAAAACAGCGCATACTTCGTGAGCTTACTGCATATTTTCAACCATATTATATTGAGCTTCAAGAATCATTTAATATTTTGAAGTATATTGATCAGCATAATACCATGGCTAAACTGGCTTATGAATTAAATGCCGTTTCTCCAGAAATGAATGAAGGGCGAGGCCTGAAATTAGAACAGGCTAGAAATCCCCTTTTCACTTTGGCTGGGAAAGAGGCTATCCCCTTAAATATAGAGCTAAATGAAGAAAAGATTTTGCTTCTATCCGGACCGAATGCGGGGGGTAAAACCGTGGTACTAAAAAGTCTTGGTCTATATGCCCTCATGGCACAGTGCGGACTTTTTATTCCAGCGAACAAGGCTCAATTCCCCATATATACAAAATTTATGGCAGATATTGGGGATCGGCAATCTATAGAGGATGATCTCTCGACTTTTTCTGCCCATATTCAAAATCTTGCCACAATAGTTGAGCAGGCAGATCAAAACACACTCATTTTATTAGATGAATTGGGAACAGGAACAGACCCAGATGCCGGTGCAGCTCTATCCCGGGCGATTATGGAGTCCTTAATACAGAAAAACTGTACGGTTATTGCAACTACCCATCTGGGTTCTTTAAAAGTATGGGCCTCTGACGAAAAGGGGATAATAAATGGGGGAATGATTTTCGATTCAGAGGCGCTTGCTCCTACCTATGAACTTCAATTGGGAACACCTGGGGCAAGTTATGCATTAGAAATTTCAAAACGAATGGGATTGAGTGATGATATCATAAATCGGTCAAAGGAGTTGGTGGGGGATGGATCGGTGAATCTTGAAAATATATTGGGACAACTGGAAAAAGAGCGCTTAGCAGCAGAATCCCTCCGTATTGATTTGCAGAATCGTGAAAAAAAACTTAAACAAATTGAAACCCAAATATTCAGCAAAGAAAATGAAATTAATAAAGCCCATAAAAAAGCAACGTCTAACGCTATTTTGGAAGCAGAAGAAATAATCTTATCTGCCCGTCGGGATGTGGAGAACCTTATTGCTGAAATCCGTACGAATCAAGCGGACAAAAAAACCATTAAAAAGGTTAAAGAACATTTTCGAGAGACACTTGAAGATTTACAGCATCAGGATAAAATAAGTGAGGAAGACATTAATCCACTTCTGGAAGGTGATGCACAAAAAGGGTGTATCGTCTTTATTCCTCATCTAAATTGCAAGGGTAAAATTATTCATCCACCGGATAAAAAAAATAGAGTCCGGGTAGAAGTTAACGGTATGACTCTCACCCTAAAATTAGCAGAACTTCAGGCAGCGGAACACTCTGAAAATTCAGATTTGGATACTAATACAAATATATCCCTAAGTAAAACATCTTCGGTTGCAAAACTCCAAATTGATTTAAGGGGAATGCGTGTTTATGAGGCATTGCGTGAAACTGAAAAACATCTTGATTCTGCCCTTGTTTCAGGAATGGATTTTATTCATATTCTTCACGGTAAAGGTACCGGTGCATTAATGGAAGCAATTCATGAATTTCTAAGTGAACAATCGTTCGTGACTAATTTCCACTTTGCCAATGAAGATCAGGGTGGCGCTGGAATTACAGTAGTGGAGTTGTAATTTTACACAATTTCTGTGAGCAGTCTCGAAAAAGCCTTCTTCACCTGACTTGAAGTTTCAAGTACATTTTCATGAGATAATAAAGAGCCTTCCATTCCGGCACCATAATTAGTTAAACAGGATATTCCAACCAACTTTAATCCCAGCTCATTTGCCTTCATAATTTCATGTAATGTGGACATCCCCACTGCGTTTCCACCTAATGAAATAATGTCTTGAATTTCTGCAGGTGTTTCAAAACTGGGCCCCAATACTCCAGTATAAATTCCTTCTCGCAATGAGATTCCAAGTTTAGTAGCCATAGTTTTTATATTTTGGTTGATTTGTTCTTCCTCAAACAAAACCACAGATAAAGGGTCTGACCCATTTAGATAGGTATAATCTAAATAACCAGAAATGAGCATAAAGTTACCAATTTGCCAATCATGCTTTAGACACCCGGCGGCATTTGTAATAATTAGGGATTTACAGCCAAGAGAGTGAATTACCGATACGGGGAGGGTTACTTTATCTAAATTAAACCCCTCATATAAATGAAAACGCCCACTTGCGCATAAAATAGGTTTGTTGTTGATGTAACCAAAAACCCATTCACCCTCATGTCCAGATACTGTAGAGCAAGGATGGCCTGGAATTTCTGAGTAGGGGATGAAAATCGGTTTTTCCAAACTATCAACAAAATTCCCCAAACCCGACCCTAAGATCACAGATGTTTGTGGGGGCTCGGGTATTTTATTTAAAATGTGAGAGGTAATGAAATTTAGATTCATCCATTCTGCCCTGCTAATTGACCACATCCTGCTGCAATATCCTGCCCCTTACTCCATCTTACCAATACTCGATACTCATCTCTATAATTATGCAGTATTTCGGAGAATTTAGTAATTGTAGATTCATCTGGTCTTTGATATTTCCCTTCAATCTCATTATAAGGAATCAAATTTATTTTGCAGGGGATTCCTTGTAATAAACGGGCTAACTCCAATGCATCTTCTTCTGAATCATTGATTCCTTTTAGCAATACATATTCAAACATAATCAACCGTTTTTTTTGATTTGAATATTCTTTCCCCGCATTAACAAGGTCAACTATTGACCATTTTTTATTAATGGGCATAATTTCAGACCGCACTTTATCGTTTGATGCATTCAATGAAATAGCCAATTTATACCGCCTTTTTTCCTTAATAAATTGATTTATTTGAGGAAGTAAACCTACAGTTGAGATTGTGATACGAGTTGAAGCCAAATTAAAACCCTTGGGGGAATGAAAAATATCTGACGCATTTAACACATTATCGTAATTATGGAAGGGTTCTCCCATCCCCATAAAAACTACATTGGTAATAGACTGATCAATAGATTCTCTTACATAAATAAGCTGGTCCACAATTTCCCCAGTACTGAGGTTTCGTTTCAGTCCCATTTTCCCTGTTGCACAAAAATGGCAATCCAATGCACAGCCAACCTGTGAAGAAAGGCATACTGTGTGCCGGTTTTTATCTACCATTGACACCGTTTCAATGAAATGACCATCATGGGTACGGAACAGTATTTTAACAGATTTATCCTCTTTAGATGGGAATTGATTTTCAACTGCGAGAGTTTGAATTATAAAATGCTCATTCAAATGTTCTCTAAATGATTTGTTTACATTTGACATGGAATCAAAGGAGGATATACCGTGGCGATACATCCATTCAAATAATTGCCCACCCCTGAATTTTGATTCTCCAGCTTCAATACACAGGGATTGGAGTTCTTCCTGGTTCATACCCTTAATACAAATTTTTTCCAAGTATATACGTTTCTAATCGGTTTATGAAGGTAATATTTATATTGGAAATTTAACAACAATTAATATGCGTCATTGAGTGAATTTTCATTGTGGCGCTCGAAAGACCCCATTAGATTTCAACCCCAATATATAAAGGAAAATTATGGATAATATTCAGTTATTAGAAAAATTACAAGCCGATAAAGAGAAATTATTTCAGGAAATCTCTAAAGTTATTATCGGTCAAAAGAAAATTATAGAACATCTTTTTATTTCGCTTCTTTGTAGGGGACATATCCTTTTGGAAGGGGTGCCTGGATTAGCCAAAACACTACTCATTAAAACGCTTTCCGATGCCATGGACCTCTCATTTAACCGTATTCAATTTACACCCGATTTGATGCCATCTGATATCACTGGAACAGAAATAATTGAGGAAGAGCCCGGAACAGGTAAAAGGGAGTTTAAATTTTTTAAAGGTCCTATTTTTGCCAATATTGTGTTGGCGGATGAAATTAATAGAACTCCACCTAAAACACAAGCTGCTCTGTTGGAATCAATGCAGGAGCATAAAGTAACAACTGGCGGTACGTCATATACATTGGAAGAGCCCTTTTTCGTTTTAGCCACACAAAACCCAATAGAGCAGGAGGGAACCTATCCTTTGCCCGAAGCACAGTTAGATCGTTTCATGTTTAATCTTTTGATTTCCTATCCTTCTCGTGATGAGGAGGTAGCCATAGTTAAATCAACAACCAGTACTGATGCGGAGAAAGTGTATCCCGTGTTGTCTGCGGCTGATCTTTTTTCATATCAGGAATTGGTCCGAAATGTACCCGTTGCTGATAATGTAATTGAATATGCTGTAGATTTTGTAAACAGTACACGATCTTCAAATAACGGGCAAACTACAACAGCTGCTAAAGATTGGTTGGAATGGGGTGCAGGACCCCGAGCCAGTATGTACCTAATTCTGGGGGCAAAGGCTAAGGCTCTTTTAGAAGGTAGAACAACCCCGGATATCGCTGATGTTCAACAAATGTTAAACCCCGTTCTCAGACATAGAATTATCCCCAATTTTAATGCTGAAGCAGATGGTGTCAGCCGGGATGACATTCTTGAAAAATTATTGGAATCTGCCACCTAATAAATAAATTACAATGCCCAGCGGTAATATCCTCACACCGGAAATAATATCCCGGTTAAATAATTTATCCCTTAAGGCTAAATTCGTAGTGGAAGGATTCATTGTTGGATTACATAAAAGTCCCTATCACGGATTTTCAGTAGAATTTTCAGAACACCGTGCCTACGGTGCCGGTGATGAAATTCGACACATAGATTGGAAATTATGGGGGAAAACAGACCGCTTTTTCATTAAACAGTTTGAAGAAGAAACAAACCTGAAATCGTACCTTTTGATTGATCAGAGTTTATCCATGACCTATAAATCCGGCAATATGACCAAGCTGGAATATACCCAAATATTGGCTGCGTCTCTTGGGTACCTTATGTTAAAACAGCAGGACGCTGTTGGACTGACGCTTTTTGATGATCGTATCCGTGTTAATATCCCTGCCAGGTCAAAAAGAAGCCATTTGAATATTATACTTTCCCAAATGCAAAATATACAGGCCGGCCCTGAAACTGCTATTGCACCCGTTTTACATATAACAGCAGAGGCTATTAAAAAACGAGGTCTCATTATTCTCATATCTGATTTATTTGACGACCCTGATGAAATTCTTTCTGGTTTACAACATTTTCGATACAAAGGTCACGAGGTGGTGGTTTTTCATGTCTTAGATCCTCAGGAACTCACTCTTGATTTCACCCAACGGACACGTTTTCGAGATATGGAATCGGGGGAAGAAATTATCACTGACCCTTGGCATATACAGTCAGATTATCAAAAAAGTATGGAGAAATTTTGTGATTATATGAAATCAATGTGCCGACAGAAAAATATTGACTATATTCGGCTTTCTACAGATTCTCCATTAGATATGGCTTTGTCAGAATATTTAATTAAACGTAAAAGGTTAGGTTAGATTATTAACCAGGGTGGATAGGACGAAAAGAGGGCGTGGCGATTTAGTCCCGTTTTTAGTCTAAAACAACTCCTGCTGTTTTAGCTATTTTCCTGATAGATGGGATAAAAATATCATCCATTTGATTCATTGTTGTTTTCATCTCAGAAATTGCGTGTTTTGTATCTAAATTTTCGTCTTTTTCAAGGTCACTTGCCTCATAAAAATAATCTTTCGCATTATGCGCATACTTCCTAACTTCCCTGAATTCTGCATATACTTGATTAATCAATACTTCAGAGGGAGTGTCCATTTCATTTAATCTATTGAAATTTTCTTTAGAACGTACTTGTATATCTTTTGCTAAACGTTGATATAGTACACCTACATTATAATATAAATTTGCATCATTGGGATATTTATCTAAGAGTTCATTGGAATAATCGATCGCCCTTTCATTATCACCCATATCAATATAGACAAATAGTAATTTCCGCATAATAGGTCCAGGATCTTCTGAATATTCGATGGACTTAAGGTATAATTCTCTTGCTGATTCTAATTCATCGCGTTGTATCGAAATATCAGCTTTAATTTGGTACAGCATTGAATTAGTGTTATCGGTTTCCAACCCACGGTTGGCAGTATTAAGAGCCGCATCCATATCCTGATTTTTTAGATGAATCGCTGCCAAAGTAGAATAATTTTCTCCTTTTGAAGGATGTAAAAGGATAGCTATTTCAATTTGCTTTTTGGCGTCTTCAATTTTTTCCCTCTGAATTAAATCTACTGCATTATTAAATATTTTTACCCATTCTTGATCTCTATATGCTAATACACCCTCTCCGATTGTTGTAACAGGGGTATCTCCCAATTTAAAAGGACTTTCTAAAAGCTGATCAGAATTTCGTTTTTCAGCAATATTCAGCATTTCTGCTACTTTAATATAATTTTTCTGTTTTAAATAAACTTCGGTAGCAAGAAAATATGGTGCCCGGGCATCATTCACCGGGTCACATTCTGGGGATTCTAATGCTTTAAGCCCCCATTCTTCAGCTCTTTTCAAATTTTTCTCACTCCGAGCTGCCGTTGTAGCCGACCGATATTCCATACAAGTTGAGGCGCAGCCGGTTAATAGAATAATGCTGTAGATTGATAATAAAATTGATAGATTTTTCATGATTATAAACTATAATAAAAAAGGCGTCTAAGCCGACGCCTTTTAAATTGGTAAGATAAATTTTTTATCTTAAGCCTTTAACTGGTTTCCTTATTTTACGTCTCCTTTTGTGGGAACGCTTCCGATCAAGTTTAATATCGCTATTATCGGATACATCTTTTACCCAATAATGATTACTTTTTGACTGGGCATTTTTTTCCACACTTCTTGGATCACTCTTCCCCGTGCGGGCAAAAATAAGTCCACCAACTATAAATGTTACTAATATAACCTTACTCATTGTCTTCATATTAAAGTCTCCCTCTTGGATAAAAGCTACAATGATTTGTATTTATAAAACAATGATTATTGTCACAATTATGTAACAACTTGTAACGTTGTTTTAAAAGGGCAAATCTTCATCTCCGGTAGGTTCAGATACTTTTTCAGCAGTTTTTTTCACCGAACCGTTTTCTTTCTTTTCTCCTGTTTTCCACTCAAGAGGTGTAATAACATTAGATACGATTTCCGTTTTCCAATGCTGAACATCATTTTTATCCTTGTAAGTTCGTGTCTGTAGCTTACCTTCTATATAGATTAATTGACCTTTTTGAAGATATTCAGTGGTAAAATCAGCCAATTTGTTCCAGGCAACAATATTATGCCATTCTGTATGTTCTTTTTTCTCTTTATCACTATCAATCCATGATTCGTTTGTTGCAAGAGAAAATGTCGCAGTAGAAGTCCCTGAGGGAGTATATCTACCCTCTGGTTTATTTCCGATATGACCCACTAAAATTACTTTATTTACACTTGATTTTTGCATTATCAAATCCTCGATTAAGACATTTATTTTTATTAACTATTAGCATGTAATTTAGAATTTATAACTATAAAAACCAATAATTATATTTTTGGCAGGTATAAAATAAAAATAGACCCCTTTTCTGGCTCACTTTCTATGGAGAGACGCCCTTTATGAGCCTCTATTATCTTTTTACATATTGTTAAACCAAGACCAAATCCCTTTGTTGAAACAGTTTGATTTGCCTTAAAGAATGGCTGGGTTAATTTTTTAATATCTTCTTTTGAAATACCAATCCCTGAATCTTTTACTTGAAATTCAATATCACCGTTTTGTACAACCGTTAATTCAATATCCGCTTTATCTTTTAATTTGCTGTATTTAAAAGCATTATCCAATAAATTGCGTAGTGCCAGGCTAAATTTTGTTTCATCAATAAGTACGTGTTCATCGGGAATTTTGTTTTCAATTTTTACTCTGTCACGATTAGAGGGAAACATATCCATTACTTTCCCTAAAATTTCCTGTGTACTGAATTTTTGTAAATCTAATTTGGAATATGGCAATGAAAGTCGATCTGATAATAATAGGTTGGCAATCATTCCCTCTAAAAACTCTACCTCTTCCTTTAACTTGGTTAGATTTTTATGATCCGGCATCATTGCAATTAATAACTGCATTCGGGCTAAGGGTGATCGCAGTTCATGGCTCACCTCTAAAAGTAATTGGTGTTTATTTTCCAATAAAGTATTAATGTCTTCAATTAATTTATTCATTGAATATGAAAGATCTGCAAGTTCATCTTCACCAATAATATCAATTTTTGATTTTAAGTCTCCTGCCTCCAGAGCCTCTATCCTGTTTTTCATTAATTGAACTGGTTTCAAATACCTGCGGATGAATAAGTACAGACCAATAATAAATAGAATTGCTAAAATAAATACAATTATCAGATTATTTAATTCGCTGGGTGGAATATAATCAATCACTAAATAGAAAAGGTAGCTGCCATTGTCCACCACTGTTACAGGCCTGTCATTGATATCCCCAAAAAATATTTCAAGTGGAATTTCGATATCATACATGATTTCAAAATCTGAACTAATTGTCCAGCTGTAAAAATCATTTAAAGAAATATTTTCCGGTAGATTAGACCAATAAACCTCACCTGGGTAGGCTACATCGGTCTCATTTTTTTCTCGTTCAAATATTCCACACCACATATGCAGATTTTCAATTTCCTGTTTGACAAGATTAGTATCAGGAGGATTTTGCCATCCCATAACCATTTGTGAATAGTAATAGTTTTCGTGGGCATCAAATATGCTATCCTGGGTGGAGAAGGAATATGTGAACTGGTAGTATAAGGCTGCTGTTAAGGATATTGTAAAAACAATAACCAATAAGCCTAATCTGGTAAATAGACTTTTTCGAAATCGAAGATTGGGTTTAATCCTTTGGCACTCCGATAAATTTATAGCCCACGCCGTGGATTGTCTTAATAAACCTGGTTTTATTGGGAGTTTCACCTAATTTTCCTCGCAAACGACTTACTAAAACATCAACTGAACGATCATAACTCTGCCAGGATATACCCCTCAGGTTTTCAACTAAAAATTCCCTGTCCAATGTTTCATTTGAATTTTCAATAAATAATAAGAGGGCTTCATATTCTGTTGTTGAAAGTGAAACTGGTTTTTCATCTAACAACACTTCCTGCTTATTTTTATCTATACTTAACCCTTTAAAATGGACATTTTCTACTATTGCTGCGGATGAATGTGTACGTCTTAGAATAGACTGAATTCGAGCAAGTAATTCCCTGGGTTCAAATGGTTTTGGTAAATAATCATCTGCGCCTAATTCTAAACCAACAATACGGTCTGTCACCTCTCCCCTCGCAGTGAGCATAATCACTGGAATGGATAAATTTTCCCTTATTTTTCTTAATACTTGAAAGCCGTCCATTCCTGGCAGCATAATATCTAGGATTATCACATTTGCTTCTTTTTTCTCCAGATAATCTAATCCTTCCTCTGGTGTATGTTTTGCAACAATTTCATATTTATACGAACCCAAAAATTCAATAAGTAATTCTGTTAATTGTACATCATCATCAATTATTAGTATTTTTTCCATTAGGCGCTTCCTTTCACAATTTTGGACATTTTCTGTCCGGATATTTCATTTTTCATGCTAACAATTTTCCGTTGAAAATCACTGTCAGCAATTGCTTTTTTATCAATATTTTTACAGGCGTGAATGACTGTTGAATGATCTCTTCCACCAATATGAATTCCAATATTTGCAAGGGATGCGCTGGTTAACTCCTTGGATAAAAACATTGCCAATTGCCGAGCAAGAGCGACTTCCATTGTCCGGCTTTTTCCCAGCATTTGTCGCTCACTGATTTTCATTTCCCTACAAACATATTTAACAATTTGATCTATGGATAAATCGGTAAAGGAATTTTTTCCTAACAGATTTTTTAACACCTGCTGCGCCAAGTTCATTGTAATATCTTCCCGCCGAAGAGATGATAGTGCCAATAATTTTACCAATGCTCCTTCCATTGCACGGATATCTCCCACTATTGCTTCCGCTATAAATTCGGTTACATCATTGGGGATTTCCAACCCATCATCTTCAGCCTTTTTCATCAGAATTGCAATTCTTGTTTCTAAGTCCGGCGGCTGTATATCCACTACAAGCCCGGACTGAAACCGAGAAATTAAACGATCTTTCAATCCTTTTAACTCGCTTGGATGACGGTCAGTGGTTAATACTATTTGTTTTCCTTTTTGAAATAAATCATTAAATAAATGAAAAAATTGCTCCTGAGTTTGTTCTTTTGATTGAAAAAACTGAACATCATCCAATAAAAGTATATCTACGTTTCTGTAGACGCTGATAAATTCTGTTGAGCGGTTCTTTTGAATAGAACTGATGAAATCCAGCATGAACTTTTCACTGGTGAGATATACCACTCTCATATTCCCGTTATACCGGATGAGTTTATTTCCTATTGCCTGTAATAGATGAGTTTTCCCCAGTCCGGGACTGCTATAAATAAGCAGTGGGTTATAGGGGGTTTGTCCGGGGGTATCTGCAATAGATAGGGCTGCAGCCTTAGCAAATTGGTTGCTTTTTCCTTCAATGAAATTCTCAAAAGTATAGCGGGAATTTAACTGAGATTTTCTTTGATATCCCTGGGGAACTGGTTTTTCCTTAGCAGTTAATGTTGGAATTTCATCTATGCTTTTATCACTAATCACTACACTGTAATTAACAATTAACGGATGACTTGCGTTTTCCTTTAAAGCATTATCGATGAGGTGACGATACTTTGTTTCTAACCACTCATAATGAAATTGATTAGGAACCTGGAGCGTAATTCCTTCTTCATTTAAGTTGGTGGCAACAATTCCATCAAACCATGTTTGAAATGCTTGTTCTTGTATTCGATCCTTAATATATAAAAGACAATTTTCCCAAAGATCGTCCTTGGTCATTCTTATTTCACCGGCTGATTGTTCAGTCGCATCGTTCATGTTGGTAACCATAATATAAAATTCACCCCTAAAATTCGGGTATTAAGTCCACTTAAAACAAGTTGAAAACATACCGAACTGTTATTTAAACCAATTGTAATTTACCTGTGGATGTTTGGGGTAGAAATCTTATTATTAACAATTTTAATAATCACCGTCACCATTTATAAAAAAAATTGGGTGCCGGTATATCCACCATTATACTCAACTGGAAAACTAGTAAAAGTAGGACATCGCGGAGTACCATCACTCGCCCATGAAAATACTCTGGATTCATTCCGGAAAGCCATTGATACAGGAATGGATGGCATAGAATTAGATGTTCAATTTTCTGCTGATAAAAAATTGGTGGTATATCATAATTGGAGTATTGAAACTCAATCGGGTAAATCAGAATTGATCAAAAATTTGACCTATTCCGAAATACATAAGATTTCATTAAATGGTAATGAACAAAATGAAATACCCTTATTTACCGATGTTTTAGATATCCTCAATAAAAATATTATCATCAATATTGAAATTAAATCGGCTCATTTGTTAAATACCAATATTGAAAAAAAAGTTCTGAAATTAATCAATGCCTATGGATTCGAAAATAATTGTATCCTATCTAGTTTTAATCCTTTTATTCTCAGGCGAGTTAAGAAAATTAACCCCCAAATTTTAACCGCATTTTTATGGAGTAAAACAGACCCTCAATTTATTTTAAATAGTCCTTTGTGGGTGTGGCTTTGCAGGCCAGATGGTTTTCACGCCGATATAGAACATTTAGATGAAAATTTAATGAATTGGATTCACAGAAAAAAAATGAGTGTTTTAACTTTTACAGTAAAAACTTCATCTGAACTGTCAAAAGCAAAACATCTTGGGGTAGATGGAATTATTATGGATGATCCGTATCTAAATTAAATTTGGAAGGATTTTAGCCTTAACCGTCTGGCACATTTAATATAACGAATCTATTTTTCTTTTTTTTAATGAGTTCGTTTTGATAAAGTCATGATTTGCCCTTTGGAAAGTTTGCGAGGTAAATTTAGTCCTAAAGGTTAAAATAGTTGAAAATATTATAAGTTGATTTTGTGGATAATCCTATTCATCTGCACCGATTAAAAGCTGGTCTTAGTCAAAAAGATTTGGCTGAAAAAATGAATGTTTCTCAAGCATATATTTCAAAATTAGAGAAAATGGAAACGGTTTCAGCAAAAGCATAAAAGAAAGTGTCTGATTCAATTTGATTTAACCATTGTATAACTTTAAGCTATCCAATGGAGGAATTATTCCACAATGAAGTACCCTTTGAAAGGATTCCCTCACTCCTCCAATACTCCATTCATTTATTTTAGACAGGCATATTCTATCTTTAAATTACGAGGGTGTAATTCTTAAATAATTGAAGATGTTAGATATTTTCTCCAGATTAGAAAAATTAAAAAAAGAACGCAATGCCGTAATACTGGCACATTATTATCAAGATCCTGATATTCAGGATGTTGCCGATTTCATGGGGGACAGCCTTGCCTTGGCACAATATGCCGTGAAAACAGATGCCGATGTCATCCTTTTCTGCGGTGTTCATTTTATGTGCGAAACTGCCAAAATACTGAATCCGGACAAACGGGTAATTTTACCCGATATGGATGCAGGTTGTTCTCTCGCAGATTCTGCGCCCCCTCAGAAGTTTAAAGCCTGGGTAGATTCTCATCCGGATCATACAGTAATTACCTATATAAATTGCTCCGCAGGGGTAAAGGCGGCATCAGATATTATCTGTACTTCATCCAACGCTGAAAAAATCATCAATAGCCTGCCGGATGATGAGAAAATTATTTTCGCGCCTGATAAATATTTGGGGGCATACCTCCAGAAAAAAACCGGGCGTGATTTATTATTATGGGATGGCTCCTGCCAGGTACATGAAATTTTTTCAGAAAGAGAGCTAATCCGATTGAAAACCCGGAATCCAGAAGCTCTTGTTCTGGCACATCCGGAATGTGACGAAAATATTCTCCGGCATTCAGACCATATTGGCTCCACAACTTCTATTATTAAGTTTGCTAATCAATCCAATTATGAGAAATTTATAATTGCTACAGAACCGGGAGTTATTCATCAAATGGAAAAAGAGAGCCCCAATAAAACGTTTATTCCTCTTCCTACAAATGATGGCTGTGCCTGCAATGAATGTCCCCATATGCGCTTAAACACCATTGAAAAAATGGTAACGGCACTTGAGACTATGTCTCCCGAAATTAAATTATCGGAAGAGCTTCGGCTCCAGGCACTGGCTCCTTTAGAAAGAATGTTGGCGCTCAGTTGATGGAATACCCTCAACACAAGCATCTTTCAGATGAATATATCATTGGAAAAATCGCCGATTTTCTAACAGAAGATATTCCAAATGGTGACATTACTACTGAGAGTACAACTTCTGATGATTCTAAAATTACAGCAGAAATTCACGCAGTAGAAAAACTGGTTTTTGCCGGGACTGAAATTATACCTCATTGCTTTGGTAAAAAATGCCAGGTGACCATTAATCATAAAAACGGTGCTATGCTCTCAAATGGCAATGTGATTGGAGTGGTTACAGGTTCAGCCAGAGAAATACTTTCTCGTGAAAGGGTCATGCTGAATTTAATCCAGCGGCTTTGTGGTATTGCCACGCTCTCCCATGAATATGCAGAAATTGCAAAACCCTTTAATGTCAAAATTTTAGACACCCGAAAAACAACCCCCGGATTACGCTTATTTGAAAAATATGCGGTGGCAATTGGTGGAGCTTTCAATCATCGACTCAATTTATCTAATGGAATTCTTATCAAAGATAATCATATAGTTGCCGCAGGTTCAGTAACCAATGCCATAGTATCTGCCAGAAAAAAAGGCCCTCACTTGCCTTTAGAGTTGGAAGTAGATAATTTTGATCAAATCCATGAAGCTTTAACAACAGGGGTGGACGGATTTTTATTGGATAATATGAAGCCTGATACCATTAGGTCTGCTGTTTCAATAATAAGGGCTTCCCAAAATGGGAAAGATGTGTTTATCGAAGCTTCCGGTGGAATCACTTTAGAAAATATCCACCCTTATTTGGATACTGGAATCAATGCCATTTCCATTGGGGCTCTAACCCATCAGGCTGTAAGTAAAAACATTCGGCTCGATTTCATTTCATGAGTTCGTCAATTAATACAGATGTTTTGGTTATCGGCAGTGGATTATCAGGTGCCACAGCAGCAATTACCGCTGCAGATGGGGGGAAAAGTGTAACTATTATTACCAAATCTCCCCAATTAAAAAGTGGAAACACACCAAAGGCTCAGGGTGGTATTGTCTATAACAGCAGCACTGATTCTCCAGAGAAACTGAAGAATGATATCATTAAAGCTGGTAATAATCATTCCTCACTTGATGCTGTTGATTTAATCTGTAATGAAGGTCCCCAATTAGTAAAAGAATTGCTCATTGACCGATTTAAAGTGGCTTTTGATACTGACCAATCTATGGGAGATGATGATACCCTTTGTCGAACCAGGGAAGCTGCACATTCGGAAGCTCGCATTATTTACAGTAAAGACAAAACCGGTGATTCCATTCAAACAGCCATATTGAGTGAATTGGAAAAACATCCCCATATTTCTATCATAACCAATTATACAGCTATTGACCTATTAACCTTATCGCACCACTCCACAATTTCTACCGACATCTACAAAAAACCTGCCTGCTTCGGGGCTATGGTGTTGGATAATAATACGGGAAAGGTGTCTTCAATTTATGCCCAAAGAACTATATTGGCAACGGGTGGATTGGGACAAATTTTTCTTCATTCAACCAACCCAGAAGATTCTATTGGTGATGGTATTGCAATGGCGTGGAGGGCCGGCGCCAGATGTTTTAACCTGCAGTATATCCAGTTTCATCCAACAACTCTTTTCAGTGGGTCTGGACGATTTTTAATTTCAGAAGCTGTCAGGGGTGAAGGGGGAATATTAATTGATGGAAATGGAAATGAATTTATGAAGACTATTCATGAAAAAGGTAGTTTAGCGCCACGGGATATTGTTGCTCGAGGCATCCATCAAAAAATGTTGGACACGGCTCTTCCCTGTATGTATTTGGATATTTCGTTTAAGGATAGTAATTGGATTAAAAACCGATTTCCTTCTATTTATATCGGCTGTCTGGAGGCTGGAATTGACATGACCAAAGAGCCTATCCCCGTGGTACCAGCTGCACATTATATCTGTGGCGGTATTGGTGTGAATCTGGAAGGCCGGACTTCTGTAAAACGCTTATATGCAGTGGGTGAAGTTGCCTGTACCGGTGTCCATGGTGCTAACCGTTTGGCAAGCACTTCTTTACTGGAAGCTTTGGTCTGGGGCTACCATGCCGGAAAAGATGCAGCCATTTTTAGAGATGGAGATGACCATTTCCCAGAAATTGAACCCTGGGTAGATGAACTTGAAGAAATTGACCCAGCTCTTATTGCTCAGGATTGGCTCACTATTAAAAATACCATGTGGAATTATGTGGGATTAATTCGTACCCGTCAAAGGCTCCGCCGTGCCCGTACCATTATGCGGAACCTTCAAACGGAAATTGAAAGTTTTTACCAGAAAGCTAAATTGACTCCAAATATTGTTGGATTAAGAAATGGAGTTCAGACTGCCATTGCAATTATTGCTGCAACTCTTGAAGCCAGGGAGAGTATTGGCACACATTACCTTTTAGAAGACAAAGAATAAATTTTATTTGGACTGCATCAACTGCCTGTACTGAGCGGCAATCGAAGTCTGCTGATGCTTGGATTAACACAGTTAATCCACTCCATATTTAGAGTAAATTAGCAATTATGTAAATCAGGTGAAGAATAGGTGAAATTATCAATAAGACGGGTTTTGCTTAAAAATAACGCTACGCTTACTAGAATATCTCCACTTAATTCCCCCTCAAATTCTTCAAGTGTATCCCCACTAGCCACTGAAACATAGTCAATCGTAAACGCTGGTTCACTTTTAATAATCTGGTAGATCTCACGCTTTAATTTGTCGCCATTGAGTTCACCATCTTTTAGAAGTTTTTTGCCGCTTTCCAGGGCTTTAAAAATGGTGGCGGCAATTGAATATTCACTTTCCGTTAAATATTTATTTCGAGAGCTCATTGCCAATCCATTTTCTTCCCGAATAATGGGGCAGGGTACCACCTCAATGGAATAGTTTAAATCTGAAACCATTTGTTTTATGATGCAAAACTGCTGAAAATCTTTCTCGCCAAAAAAGGCATGTGTTGGTTCTACAATATCAAATAATTTTGCAACAATAGTGGTTACACCTTTGAAAAATCCTGGGCGGCTTTTCCCCTCTAAAATATCAAATAAATTATTGTCATAATTACCCACGTTAATTCCTTCAGGATACATTTCAGAATTGCCTGGCAAGAAAACACAATCCACTTCATATTTAGACAGCTTATCTAAATCTGCTTGTACCATTTGGGGGTACGTATCTAAATCTTCACCTTCAGCAAATTGAGTTGGATTTATATAAATACTTACAATTGTATTTTCACAGATATTATTGGACTTTGAGACCAAAGATAAATGTCCCTCATGCAGGGCGCCCATAGTGGGAATGAATCCAATGGAACCTGAAATATTCTTCCGCCATTTTCGGAATTCCTTAATGGTGGAAATTTTCTTCAAAAATTAGTGAGTTTTTTCGGGTTGGGTTTTTCTGGTAATGAAGTGTTCTTTAGCAGGAAAAGTTTTACCTTCAACTTCATTTTTATATTCTGCTAATTTCTTTTGAATTTCAACTCCAAAGTTGCCATACTGTTTTGCATGCTTCGGCGAGAAATCTCCATATAAACCTAAAATATCGTGGTAAACCTGAATCTGACCATCACAAAATGGTCCGGCACCAATACCAATCGTTGGGATGTCTAATAATTTGGTAATTCTCTCAGCTAAATCAGCAGGTATTCCTTCTAAAACCACAGCAAATGCTCCACTTTCCTGTACTGCTGCTGCATCTTCTATAATTTTTTCTGCTTCCAGTTTTGACTTCCCTTGTATTCGATATCCAGAACTCAGATTATACGATTGAGGTAACAATCCCACATGCCCCATTACAGGAATGCCGGCATCAATAATTGCCCTGATTTGGGCTGTGTAGGGAGTCCCGCCTTCCAGCTTAATGGCACAAGCGCCTCCCTCCTTAACAAATCTACCGGCATTTCGAACCGCATCTTCCACGGAAGCTTGATAGGACATGAAAGGCATATCGGCAACTACCAGCGCTTTTTTTGTACCCCGACAAACTGCCCGTACCAGGAATATTAATTCATCCATTGAAATGGGGATTGTATTCTCCATACCATACACCACCATGGCAGCACTGTCACCCACTAATAATAATGGTATATCTACGGCATCTGCATTTCGGGCAGAGACATAATCATAAGCAGTAATGGTTGCGAAGGGTGTGTCGCTACCCTTTAACTTCTGAATATCTCGGATTGTTATTTTATTCACGGATTGTTAAACCAAAACGGGTTCTTCATTAGCCAAAAATGTTACTTGGTTTTCAGAATTTACATGAACAATTTTGGGTTTGTGGACCTGAGCTTCTGTTTCGTTAAGCTGGCAGTAAGCCACAATTATGACCAAATCCCCCTTACTAATTAAATGGGCGGCGGCTCCGTTAATACATACCTGTCCAGACCCTTTTTCCCCTCGAATAATATAGGTTTCGATACGATTGCCATTGGTTATATCTAAAACCCCAATTTTTTCGTATTCCCTAAGTCCGGCAGCATCCATTAAATCTTCATCCAGAGTTAGCGATCCAATATAATTTAAATCTGCCTCTGTCACCATCGCACGGTGGATTTTTCCTTTAAGCATTTCGATAAACAAGCCATTTCCCTCTAAAATAATCCCATAAATTTACAATTATTTGCAATATTTTACAAAAAATGAATAAGTTTTAATATCATTAAATATATATGAAATATTGGTACTTTTTTTTACCAAAAAAATATACTAATTGGGAATAAATCATTTTGCTGATATCCACATTATAAGGTATATTTTTACTCCAAGATAACAATATGTTGTATTGATTTAATTCTTGGTGTTACGGGAATTCCTCAAAAAAAAAAACTCCAAAATATTACAAAAAAATACTTATTTCAATTATGAATAACATTAAACTATATCTAATATCAATTATTTGTACTCTCTTTATGTATTCCTGTGGAGGTAAGGACGCTGAAAATACAGCTTCTCCTGATGTCAATTTAAATGAGAGTTCAAATGGTAGTAATTATAATCTGACGCAAGATTCAGTATTGGAAAAGAATCTGCCTGAAATAATTGAAGACCTGCGAATGGATATTAAAAAGTTGAGGGCTGAATTGGACTATCAGCATGAAAATTTGAGTAAGCTGGAAGCCCAAACCAAGGTATTTGCAAATCCTTTTGCTATTTACAACAAAGAAATTGTCCTCAACAACGGCAGTTCTATTTTTGGTAAAATTGTGTACCAGGATCAGGATGTAATGAAAATAGAAACCCTCATCGGACAGCTGATAATTGACCGAAATACAATCATCCGGGTGGTGAATCAGGTGAGTGCCTATGGCAATTTTGACGAAGAATCTTCAATTAATCAATCGGGTGGTTCGCTGGATGCTGTAAGTCTCATCCAAAAACGGGTTACAAATCTGTCTGCTCATTTGGTTTTAGTAGGTGATATTACCGAAGAAAAAGACGGTTCTGGTAATACCGTGCTTTCAGGTGAAATAAAAAATGTGGGAAATAAACGCGCTGACTTTTCAAAAATTATTTTCACTTTTCGAACCAACTGGCATGGTGATTCAAAAACTTTGACAGCTTTTATTAACGGAATAACAAATACCTTCAAAACAGGTATTTCTTCCGATAATAGTATTTTACCGCATGCTGTAGGCAATTTCCAGATGGTAATTCCCAAGTCTTTTGGTACCTTTATTGGATATAGTTATGTTATTGACTGGAGTCAGTATGATGGTTAATAAATATATTCTGGGTTTTAGTATTGGATTATTCTGTTCAGTAGGATTTTCTGAAAATGAAATTCTCTGGGATTTTGGTGTTGTAATCAGACAACCTGAAATTCAGAAAAATCCCAAAGATACTTCCCATCGGTTTCCATCTCAGAAGGAGAATTCTCAAGCCAAAATTAATGCGGTTATTACAGATCCATTTATTCCTCCCATTAGAAATACATTTTCAATAGAAATTTCTGACCAACTGGTAAATAAACCTGCTGAAATAAGCAGCCACCTGATAAAATTTATAGCGGAAAAATCATACTTGATGAAAAATTATCAATATGTTATTGAAATACTGCAACAAAGAGATTTGAGTCTGCTGTCAGAAAAGGTTCGTAGTGATTTAAACTATCTGCTGGCGGATGCTTTTTATCATTGTGGATACTATACCAAAGCCCAGACCCAGGTACTCTCCTTACTTAAACAAAATGAAAGTGATAACCTCTATCTCCTGCTTGCAATGATTTATGAATCATTAGGGGACACTAAGAACGCAAAAGATAATTACCAAAAATTAATCGCCTATTATCCAAATAGTGATTATTTCAATTCAGCAAAAATCAAATCTCGGATTTTAGGCAAACATTAAAGGATGTCCAAAACAAAAATTTTAATTCCACTTATAATCATTTTATTGGTTGGAGTAATTGAGGCAAACTCACGGGTTGCATTTTCCAGGCCTGGGAATATGATACGGGTTCCAAATGTGGATAGTGATATGTACAAAAATCTTCTTGCTGTGAATGTATCCTCTGAATATCTCTCATCATCCCAAAGCAGTTCTGCATTTTCTGTAAATATTTTGGCAAAGTCTGGTTATCTGTATGGCATATCTTTTGTGAAGCCTGTAAATCCCGCAAATTCAGCTGAGATTGGCTTTCATCTACAAAAAAACATGTTAGAGTATGGTGATGTGAAATTAGATGTGGGAATTCAAGATGTAATTTTAAGGCAGGGTAGTGATATAGAAGGTGCTGACGGATTGGACACAAAAGGTGTGTCGCTTTTTGCAGTTCTCAGCAGTGCAAAACATTTTGAGGATTACGCCATTGCCACCCATTTGGGTTTCGGCTCAGGTAAAATTAATGAAGATTCACACCTCTATGTTTCCAACCCAAAACAAAATATTGGGGTGTTTTTAGGCTTTAATTTCACTACTCCCTTTCTTAAAAAAAATGGAGGAATAAATTTTCTGACGGAATTTGATGGAAAAGGATTAAATATTGGTGTTAGTATTCCCATATTAAAGTCAACTTATATTAATTTAGGTATTACTCATTTCGAGAATTTTGGCGATTTTGCAACTGAGGACCGTACTGGTACTGACCGGGCAGACTTAAGTGGTGATGCACCATCAATAACTTTTGGAATGGGGATCAATGTACCCAGAATTATTGATGCAGACGAAGCAGAAGCATTAAGTAAACAATTAGGTGATGGAATTTATGGTGAAACGGATTCTTCTATTTTGTATTATGACCCAATCTGCACAGATGTAGTAGAAACTTTGCGTGATTCTATTAAGGTAAGTAAATATATGATTGACAATTTAAATGATTATAATAATATGCTTCAGCACAAGGAAGCTGTGTTGGTTGACTCTACCCGAAAAAATTTCCTGCGAGAACAGGTAAGTCAATCTAACCAGAATAAAGCCATGCGTCATTTATCACGATCGCTGAGATTTTTCTATAACGAACAATTTAGAAATGCATTGTCTGAAGTAAACTCTGCCATTGAACTGAACCCCAATCTGGCCATTGCTTACGGCAGGCGCGGTTCTATTTATTACAAACTGGGCGATAGCCGCCGGGCAACGCTTAATTGGAATGTAGCTCTGCAGTTAGACCCGGAATTTACAGAAATTTATGATATGCTGCAGGCTGTAGATGAAAACCGGCTCACACCCATAGAAATAGGAAAAACACAGGAGAATATTAAATGAATTTAGGTGCCATAATCGGTCTTGTGATGGGTCTTGTAATTTTACTCGCCGCCGCATTCATAGGGTCAGCAGACACGGGTGGTATGAAATCTCTGTGGGATGGTATCAGCTTGGCAATTGTGCTTGGCGGAGCCATTGCTGCTACCTGTATTGCCTACCCCCTGCAAGATGTTATTGCGGCTTTAAGTGGATTCCCAAAAGTTTTTCAGGATCAGGGTTTTACAATGAAAGATGTTGTGCAGGATTATGTGAATTTGGCTGAAGCAGCAAGAAAAGGTGAGCTTGCAAAAGCATTGGATGAAACTCCTGAACACATGCCTTTCAGGCTGGGTAGTATTAAGGATGGAATCCGGATGATTTCAGATGGTCTTCCAAAGGATGATATCCGTACCATTATCGAAAATAAAGAACAATACCGCGCTCTGCGCGATATAAAGGCAGCTAATGCTCTGGCAAAAATGGGGGAGTATGCCCCTTCATTTGGTATGATCGGAACTCTGTTTGGGTTGATTTTTATGCTGGCAGGTATGGCAATGCCTCCTGTGCCGGGAGTTGACCCAACCGCAGCGCTTATCAGTAATATGGCGATTGCTTTGATTACAACTTTATATGGCGCCCTATTTGCATTTTTCTTTTTCTTGCCTTTTTCAGACCATTTAAAATATGTGAATGATGGTAAAAAGGTGGAAAGTGCATTACATTTAGAAGGAGTTATGCTTTTATATGACAAGGTTCACCCCATTATGGTACAAGAGCGGTTAAATGCATTTCTAGCCAGAAAAGACAGATTTACTGATGAAGATTAGTTTCTATGGCTGATGAGGTTTGTCCATTATGCGAGGGACAGGGTTCTGGACTTCCTGCATATTTTGGTACCATGGCAGATATGTTCACCCTGCTCTTTGCGTTTTTTGTGCTCATGTTTGCTATGGCAACCATGGACCCTGCTGCACTTGTTGAAGGGGGTGGGGAAGAAGCAGGGGCAGCTAAACAGGAGGAACTAAAAGAAAAAATAGAAGAAATTGAAAAACAAGCTCAGGAATTAAAAGAACAAGGGGTGACAGAAATAGACAACCAACCCATTGAAGAATATATGGACAGCCTCATTCAGGATTTAAAAGTAGCGAACGAATCACCTCCGAAATCTTATGAAATTCATGGTGATTTAGCTGAAATAATAGAAGAAATGGAACTGGATTCCTCTGAGGCAAAAGTTGATAGGAGGGACCCCCGAGGTACCGTAATAGAACTTAATGGAAACATCTGTTTTGGTGAAGGGAAAGCAACAATGAAAGACAAATTGAAAACATTTTTAGATGCAGCTATAGATAGTTTTTTAACTGTTCCATCTGATAATCGGCAAATTATTGTAGAAGGGCATACGGATAATTTGAAACCTACTAGGGATGTGGCGAAAATGTACCCAACAAACTGGGAATTGTCATCTGCGAGAGCTTCTGCTGTGGTGAGTTATCTCATTAATAAGGGGGTGAATCCATCTAGATTGGTAGCACATGGATATGCAGCCCGCTGGCCAGCCGATATGACCTGGGCAAATATGAGACAAGGTGTCGTACGAAAACCACGGGGTGAGAATGTAGAGATAGGAAAAGGACGAGGAGGTAGGGCACAATATACGGGCGTTGACAGGGATGAATATGGGAATCCCTTAATTGATGAAGTAAGCATGGATACTCTCATTGATTCACTAAATAGAACAAAAGAACTTCGAGCAAAAAACCGGCGGATTAAAATTATTTTCACGCAACAGCAGTTCATAGATGGAGTTGAAAGATCATGGAATACCGGAAAATAATTGTACTGTCTTTCATACAATAATTTGAATGTGTTAAATTTACTTATGCTTAAACAGGAGCAAAACAATGACCAATAAATTTGGCCGTAAACATCTATTCATTATAGCCCTCTGTGCTTTTCTCTGGAACCAGCAGGCAAACATCCTCTCACAGAAAATTGCCATAGAAAATTCCTATCAGCAAAAAGTCACTTCTGCTGTATCCCGATTGTTGGGGCAGGAAAAGTTTTTGGTGATCGTGAGCATTGAATTTTCCTCCATTGGCGGCGCCTTGAAAAAGACACCAGCACTACAATCAGGAACACGTTCGTCCGGAGAATTTTTTCCCGGTATACCTACAGTTCCATCAATCCGGGGTACACAGTCCTCCTATGGTTCCGCCTCCCAAACCCGTGGTGGAAATGACCTGGAAATTGGGCGGGTCGAAGTTACCATCGGAATGGACAAAACTTCCATTACCGGTACATTAAAACAAGAAATAAAATCATTGATTGAGAAAATAATTCCCCAGACAAAGGATTGTGTCGATTGCATAAAAATTGAAGCCATGCAGTTTCAGACCAATCAAAAAAATGTGGAAATAGAAAAATTAAGGAAAGAATTAGATTCATTACAGGCAGAGATAAGGGCCTCTAAATTAGATGCTGATTCCCAACGATTGAAAGATTTGGATACTCAACTAACTGAAGTGCGGAATAGAAGAGATCAATTAGAGTCCATTGAAAACCTCCGCAAGCTCCAACAAATTAAAGAAGATTCCCTTCGATTTGTCCAATTAGTAGCAGCAGAAAGGGTACGTAAAACTCAAGATTCTCTCAAATTTGTCAATACTGAAGAACGCCTTGAACGGGTTATGGAAAGCAAAATTAAATCTGACTCCGTCATTATACATGAAACCCTCAGTATTGTAAAACAGCAAGCTGGCGGTGGTAAGGAAGACGAATCTCTATTGGGTATGCAGCTTGGCAGTAGCGGCTCGGGAATAATGGGGTCTGTTATTTTTATTTTACTTATCATTGCTCTCATGGTTGTGACCTATTTGGTTGCCAGCAATAAAAGGCCAAAAACAATCTATTTAAAACCAAAGAGTAAAGAAAAGGAAAAAATTAAAGACAAAAAGGGGGGCAAGAAGAAAGAAGCAAAAAATGATTCTGATGAAAAGAAGCTGGCGAGGCAGAACCAGAAGAATCCCCTGAACCGACTGCACCTACACCCCCTCGCCCGGATGAAGATGCCATGCGTTCTGAGCTCCGCTCATTAAGACAGACTGCTGTGTCGCTTACCGTAGGGGAAAAAGAGGGCGCATCTGCCCTTATTAAAGAATGGCTGGAGGATAATCCTAATAAATCTGACGAAGGTGAAGAAGAGGCTGGAGAAGAATAGGTTATGAAAACTAAAAAAGAATTAACCGGTTATGATAAGGTTGCTATCATTTTTGATATTTTAGGAGATTCTCTTTCCATTAATATGTTTAAAGATATTCCTGAAGCTGAGTTTTATAAAATACGGGATCATGCAAAAACCTTAAAAAATACCGTTCCAACAGCTGTAAAGAAGGAAGTGTTGGAAGATTATTATTTCAAAATGCTTTCCAATGAGAAGTATAAAGATCAATCCAGTAGTGAAAAAATGTTTGAATTTCTTGAAGCTTTAGATGATGAACAACTCTTCGTATTATTGTCACCGGAAAAACCCAGAGTAATTGCATTGGCATTAGAGCAAATTGACAATGAAAAAAGAATGACTTTTTTAGCTAAAGTTGATGTTGAAAAACAAAATAAAATCGTTCTACAAACTGGCGATTTAAAAGATATTCCCCTTGAGGCAATTATACATACAGCAAAAGAACTCAAGAAAAAATCTGCTTTTCTTCCGGGGCCAGTTGAATTTTCACGAGGCGGCGGAAAATCAGTTTCAGAAATGCTTGGAAAGATGCCGGAAGATGATGCCAAAAAGTATTTAGATCAAATGAAATTAGATAACCCTGGATTGTTCAGTGATGTTAAAAAATATTTTCTTTTATTCGATGACATCATCGCCATGCCGGACAGAATTGCTGCAATTTTTTGGGGAGACCCAGAAATCGATTTAGAAATTATGGCAACCGCATTAGCTGATAGTGAAACCGAAGCAGTAGAAAAATTGCAGGGTTACCTTCCTGGGAAAAAGCAAGCTATGTTTACCCCAAAAACTGCAGAAGACAATGTATCAAAACGAGAAATTGACGAAGCAAAAGGGGAAATTAAGGATCAACTGCAGAAAAAATTTGATAGTGGCGATTTAAATATTGAAGATGTATTGGCAGCACCTGAAGTTGAAGTATAAAATAGCGTAAATTTTATTTTAAAAGTCTCCAGTTTTGTTGGGGGCTTTTTTATTTGTTAATAATCAGTTCCCAATATATTGGGATTCACCCAGTGCCCAGCACCAAGAGCCAGGTACCCCGCCTACAGCATCCCCGCTAAAAACTGTCCTGTGTAAGATTCTTGCACATTGCTCACCATTTCGGGTGTACCTTCAGCCACAATATTACCTCCGCCCTCTCCTCCTTCAGGTCCCAGATCAATTACCCAATCTGATGATTTAATTACATCTAAATTATGTTCAATTACCACAACTGTATTTCCCTTATCTACTAATCCGTGTAAGACATGCAGCAGCATTTTCACATCTTCAAAATGAAGACCGGTTGTGGGCTCATCTAATAAATAAAGCGTCCGGCCAGTTCCCGCTCTGGATAATTCGGCTGCTAATTTCACACGTTGTGATTCTCCACCTGAAAGGGTTGTAGCCTGTTGTCCCATATGAATATAGCCCAGTCCCACATTATTTAAAGTTTCCAATTTATGTTTAATTTGAGGATGGTTCTTAAAAAAGGTCAGCGCCTCTTCAATAGTCAGTTCAAGAACTTCTGAAATTGTTTTTCTCCTATAAACTATTTCAAGTGTTTCCCTATTATATCGTAACCCTTTACATTCTTCACATTGAATATACATATCAGCCAGAAAATGCATTTCAATTTTTATGAGCCCTGCACCACGGCAAGTTTCACAGCGGCCTCCCTTTACATTAAAAGAAAATCTCCCTGGCTGATACCCGCGGATTTTTGATTCCGGTAATTGACTATATAAATCCCGAATATGGGTAAACACACCCGTATAGGTAGCAGGGTTGGAGCGGGGAGTTCGCCCAATAGGAGATTGGTTAATATCTATGACCTTATCTAAATGTACAATCCCTTTTATAGATTCAAAATGCAGCGGTTTTCGTAAACTGGAATATAATTCCCTAGATATTAAGGGATACAGGGTTTGGTTTATAAGGCTTGATTTACCCGAACCAGATACGCCGGTTATACTGGTAAATTTACCAAGCGGAAATTTAACTGTAATATTTTTTAGATTATTTCCCGTAGCACCAATTAAGGTTAATAATTTTCCACTTCCCTTTCGGCGTTTATTCTGTACCTTGATACTGGCATTCCCAGCTAAATATTTTCCCGTAAGTGAATCTTTATTTTCAATTATATCTTGGGGTGTTCCGCTGGCAATTATTTTACCACCATGGGTGCCGGCGCGCGGGCCTAAATCTAATACCCAATCAGCGGCAAGAATAGTATTTTCATCATGCTCCACAACGATGACTGTATTGCCCAAGTCCCGCAAATGTTTAAGCGTTTTAATGAGCCTTTGATTGTCGCGCTGATGAAGACCAATGGTGGGTTCATCAAGAATATACAACACTCCTACCAACTGAGAACCAATCTGTGTTGCCAGGCGAATTCGTTGAGATTCACCCCCTGACAAAGTGCCGGATGAGCGGTTAAGAGTGAGATAATCCAATCCCACATTAACAAGGAAATTTAATCGCGATTTAATTTCCTTAATGATTTGTTCTGCTATTTCAGCGTCACGTTTGGATAACTTAATATTGTTGAAAAAATCATGTAAAATTCCAACTGTTTCTTCGGTGAGTTCCTGGATATTTTTCTTCCCAATTGTAACCGCTAGACTGGCTGGTTTCAATCGTGCACCACTACATTCGGGACAATTTTGAATGGCCATATATTTTTCTATCCAGTCCCGCATTTGCCCCGATTTTGTCTGGGTATATCTCCGCTGTAAATTGGGGATGACCCCCTCAAACGTCCCTTTATATTTTCCCTTAAATTTCTCGGACTGATATGACATTGTGATTTTCTCCCCCGGATGTGTTCCATAAAGGAGAACTCTTTGTACTTCTTCTGTTAATTTTTTCCAAGGGGTTGTAAAATTAAAATCATAATGGAAGGCTAAACTTTTCAGGATTGCACTATACCAGTTTCCACGTGGTTGTTCACCAATGGGATCGATAGCTCCCTGAATAAGAGATTTCTTGGGATCGGGAATTACAAATTCAGGATCAATGGATACTTTTGTTCCCAGGCCATCACAACTATTGCATGCCCCAAAGGGTGAGTTGAACGAAAATACCCTTGGCTGAAGTTCTTCAAATGAAATATCACATTTAGGACAGGAAAAATATTCACTGTAAAGATGTTCTTTTTTACCAATCTCATCTATTATTACTAACCCATTTCCTACTTTTAATGCCAGTTCAATTGAGCCGGTCAATCTATCTTTAATACCTTTTTTTGATACGAGACGATCTACCAATACTTCGATACTATGTTTGATATTTTTTTCTAAATCAATCTTTTTAGATAGATTTATTTCTTCCCCATCAATTCGAACCCGGACAAATCCTTCCTGGGCAATAGATTTCAGAACATCTTTAAATTGTCCCTTTCGACTTCGAACAGTAGGGGCAAGGACTTGAAACTTAGTACCCTCTTTAAATGATAAAATTTTATCTACAATTTGCTGTACCGTTTGCCGCTTAACAGACCCCCCGCAGCTATTACAATGCTGAATACCTATTCTGGCAAAAAGCAACCTCATATAATCATAAATTTCTGTGATCGTACCTACAGTTGAGCGGGGGTTTTTACTGGAAGTTTTTTGTTCAATTGAAATTGCTGGTGACAACCCTTCTATATAGTCCACATCCGGTTTTTCCATGAGCCCGAGGAATTGCCTGGCATAGGTAGAAAGTGATTCTACATATCGGCGTTGACCTTCAGCATAAATGGTATCAAAGGCCAAGGATGATTTGCCTGATCCGGATAATCCGGTAATAACCACCAATTTATCACGGGGAATTTCCACATCAATATTTTGCAGGTTATGTTCTCTAGCGCCTTTTACAAAAATGTGGTTATCAAATAAAAATTTGTTATTTTTCTCTTTCATGCGGAACCTGAAAACTACATGAATTTACAGAAGAGGAAAAAGAATTATTTACAGGATTTTATGAAATTCTACGAATAGGAAAACAAAAAATATGGTTGTTAGATAGGAAGCTATTTGCTGAAACGTTGAAACGGTTTCGATTAGCCTTGTTCGGTTAGCCCACGACTTAAGTCGTGGGCTGCCCAATATTGTTAGTATATTTAAACCATTTTAGCTTGTCTGCAATCGTAATGGCACAGACAGATGGTTTAACAAAGTCATCTATTAATTTGTCACAGCCGATGTATCTGTTGGAATAGATGGCAAAGGCGGGATTTCCACTTTTGGTTTTTCTCCCCAATAGGTTTCTCTGGTGGAAAGCATATAGGTAACATTTTGATCGGCCAGATACACATTAGGATCGTTACCAACTCGAATATAGCTGCGAGAATAATCAGATTTTGATCGGCCGAAAACATAATATCCAACCGTTTCACCCTTAGAATTTATTACTGCTAAATGTGTACCGGTGGAATCATCCACAGAATACTTCCCGTATTTTTGGGGATTCTCAGAAATAATTGTGCCCCTGTTTACCTTTAACACCTTTTGGAACAGGTTATCCATTGACCGGGGTTTAATCTCCAAGGTATCATTTCCGGAGATTCTCCAAAGTGTATCAACACGGGCAAGTTCAATTGCTTCTTCTCCTTTTTGAATTAGAAACTTAAAAATATCTTCCGGATCATTGGAAAAAATAGCCTCAGTTGAACTTTTATGTTTTGATTGAGAACTTTTATTATAGAAAAATATTCCAATAAAAACTAAAAGAACAATCAATGCAAATTGTAGATTCTTAGCCATAGATTTCCTCCAAAACTTTTGCCCGGTTTTTTTCACGTCTCATTCTTAATCCGCCAAATGCTACTACAAGAAAAGATGGAAACAAAATATTTATCCATTTCCAGCGCGCTTTTACATCATCTTCTAATTCCTGCAGGGGCCGGTTGGTAATTTCACGACTTCTGAGAGATATCAACTCCCTGTCACCTAAGAGATAATCTACTGCATTCATAACAAAAATATGATTTTCAGGTGCGGCCCCTCCTCCGTCATCAGCAATAAATTTAGAGTCTGAAATCAAAATCAATTGGCTTAAAGTACCATTTTCAGGATGGGTGATTTCTGCCAGTGCGCCCAATACTTTTCCTGCTTCGTTTAACTGCCGGAAGGCGGGATTTGCTTTGGGATCAGGATTCAAATTAAAAAACTCTTCCATTGTTGTAGATCGGTTAGAACTTGTGAATAAGGGAATGATATTGACATTTTCAGCGCCAGCCATGCTATCATTAATTATAATTTCACTTGGAAACATCAAGCGCACAGACTCTAAACCATTGACCATAACCACTTCATCATTAAAATTACCCTCTTTAATAATGGGCAAAAAAGGATAACTCATGGGAATAGGAATGCGAATGAACCCCAAATTCTGCTGTACATTCACCTTGCCGCAATTCTGATCCAGAACCAGGTTGGGTGCAATATGTAAACCATACGAATCCAGCAGTGAATATATATCTGACACTACCGGATTTGCCTGTTGAGTAGCAAGATCCGTTTTAATTCTGTTCTGGGCTAAAAGTACATTCCCACCCCGATTAATAAAATCTTCTAAATTTTGGCGCTCATCTATAGTTAATGAATCCTCCACACCATTTATTAAAAGTAAGGAAATATTTCCAGCAACTGCCTGGCTCAGATTTATATTTCGAATATTGTAGCGTTGAGCCAATAGCTGAGAGATATTCTGATTTTTAATTTGTTCCTGACCCTCTGTTTTAGCTATGGCAATAGTTTCCTTATTAGTATCCACCAATTTTTTAATTTTCGTGGTAATGTCATATTCCAATCCGGTAGTGGTTTGGATTACCGGAATAGTTTCCCGTTCATCTTCATAGAGGAAAACCATGCCCATATAGACCCGTTTTATTTCAATATTATCATTTTCAATAACTTGTAATTGCACTGGCTGAATTCCTGACTTCTGGGCCTCTTCCTGCATTTTTTCATCATCATCTGTATGGTAGAATTCAAAATGGATATTCCCATTAGAATAAGCTACATACTCTTCTAGTATATCTTGAAGGTATCTCCGGTTATTTCCATATTCTCCAGGGAGATTATCAGAAAAATACACTTTCATTGTGAGTCTGTCATCAATTTTTCCTACAACCGATTTACTAGAGTCCGATAAACTGTACATTTTGTTTTCAGTTAAATCCCATCTGAAAAACAAATTTCTGGACACAATATTTAAAAGAACTAAGATAGCTACTACTATCCCAATATATGACAAAAACGATTTTTTATTTTGAGTACTCATTGTTATTTCCACCTCCGAATTTCTAACATACGAACTGTCATAAACAAAAATAATCCTACAACCGAAGCAAAGTAAATAAGATTCCTGCTATCAATCACCCCTCTTGAAATGTTAGACAGATGATAATCAACACTTAGATACTGTATAATTCCTGTGAGCGATACAGGAACAAACATGAGCATTTTATCCATAAGAAAGAAAATAAGCACAATAAATATCCCTATAATAAATGCCACTACCTGATTATCGGTGAGACTGCTGGCGAAAATACCCACAGCAGAATAAACAGCACCTGCAAATGCAAGTCCTAGATATCCAGTGAAAACTGCACCATAATCTATATTGGTTCCAACTTGGGTTAAAGTTATAAAGTGTACCAGTGAAATTAGTAAACCCGCCAATACCAAACTCAGGGCTGCCAGAAATTTTCCCACCACAAAATCCAAATCTCTTAATGGCAGGGTGGACATCACTTCCATAGTTCCAATATTTTTTTCTCGAGCAATGAGACTCATGGTTATTGCTGGTATGAAAAAGAGGTAGACCAGGGGAATTATGTTAAACAGAGAGCGCATGTCCGACTGGTTAAAAAGGAAAAAGGTCCGCGTGAAAAAATATCCTGTAATAACAGCAAATATGACCAGGAATATATATGCCATTGGGCTGTTAAAATAGGACTTCATTTCTTTAAAGTAAATGGCTTTCAAGTTACGCATTTGCCTTGTCCTCCATTGTGAGGGTTCGGAATATTGATTCCAGATTTACACTGTGAGGAGTCATCTCTATCACTACCCAATTAGAATCTATGGCATATTGAAATAGTTCCTCGCGGGGATCTTTTTCTTTTGGATATTCTAAATGAAGTATTTGAGATCCATTTTTTGTTGTTGTGTCAACTAAACTGATGGATGGAATTTTTTCTGTTAGTGCTTTTACAGTACTATCTTCTGCATTTTTAATTTCCAAAGTAAGTTTTGTATTTCCCATAAACCCACTCATGAGCTCTTCATTGGTTCCATCAGCTACAATTTCCCCTTTATGAATTATAATTATTCTATTCACTGTTGCCTGGATTTCCTGTAAAATATGGCTGGACATTAACACCAGTTTTTCTGTTCCCAAATCTTTGATGAGATTGCGAATTTCTACAATCTGGTTTGGGTCGAGACCGGTAACTGGTTCATCAAGTATGAGAATTTTGGGGTCATGAATCATTGCACAAGCCAGGCCAATTCTCTGTTTGTATCCCTTTGAACATTCAGAAATCATTCTATGTATGACTCCTTTTAATCCACACTGTTCTATTACTCGAGCCAAAGAATTTTTAAATGCTTTTCCAGTTATGTTGCGGATATTTCCGGTGAATTCCAGCAAATCATACACTCGCATTTCAGGGTATAAGGGATTCAATTCCGGGAGGTATCCGATTTGTTTTTGGATTTCGAGAGTATTTGTCTGGATGTCCAATTCATTTACATAAACATTGCCCGATGTTGGAGTAAGGTACCCCGTCATCACTTTTAAGGTGGTGGATTTACCTGCACCGTTTGCCCCTAAAAATCCAACAATCTCACCGTCGTTTAATTCAAAATTAATGGATTTAACGGCTTTAATATCACCGTAAGACTTGGAAAGATTTTCAACTTTTATCATAGTATTAATTCCTATTTAACTTTAGTAAACAGCTGTTAATTGATGCGGGTAGAATTTGTTCCTGGTTATTAACTGTTTTCTTTAACAAAAGAGGTTCCGTCCCATTTGAAGCCTTCATATTCAAATCCAGAAAAACTTTTTATATCCGTTATATTATTTTCAGCAATATAGCGTATAAATTCTCCTTTTACCGCTTTTCCAAAATGTCCCGCAGCAGATTTTTTTCCTTTATTTGTTATTTGAAAATCTACGGGGATTACATTATCCTTATTGGGTTGATATGCTTTTCTATGTACCTGGGGTAAAAGGTCAACAATAACTTTTTCATCTTTTAGTGTTTCTGTAAGTACGGGGTTCCAATGATGTTGAAGCGACAGCACATTCATTTTCAGCTTATAATCTGGTATAGGAGTTTTTGGAGTGAGCAATCCAAATAATCCACTAAAAATATAGATATACTTTTCCATATAATCTTTTGCTTTTTCTGAAAGTGTGGACCAACTGATGTGCTCATATACTACTCCCGTATATCGTTCTATCGCTGGTGCACAGCGGCTGTTAAATACATCTTGGTTTTGTCTGTGAAACATTAACGCTTTTTCCGGTGATGTTCCATAAACTGATGAGAGGTCTTCATCATCAATTAACTCCAGTAACCGTACAACTTGATTGACTTCGCGCTTAAATCTGAAGTTGGTTTCTGAAAAAAGGGTTTTCCCCGGTTTAACTTTTGCTTTTCCCTCACTTGGTGGAATTAATATTTTCATGAATATTCCTTATTAGATTTTAAAGTTAGATAAATGCTGATTAAAAAATGGTGGTAAATTTAAGATTAATAAGAAAATAATCTCAATGGATATTTTAAATATTCGTTGTTTACCCGAATATCAGGTGTTTAATTAGTAATTAATGAAATGTGTCCCAAATCAATACCAAATATAATTCCACTTAAAAACCTGCCAAAATTGTGAAAGTTATGTTTATCATTTTTATTAAATAAATTGGTATAAAAAGTTCCTTCTTTCATAATTACATTTCGTAATTTTTCTATATGGGAAAATCATGGACACCGGACAGTTGGAAGAAACTGCCCGCAGAACAACAGCCGGATTGGGAAAAATCTGAGGGTTATACAAAAGTAATTTCCGAAATATCAGGTTACCCTCCCCTCGTTTTTGCCGGCGAAGTAAGGGCATTAAAACAACAACTCGGCGATGCAGCTCAGGGAAATGGATTTCTAATTCAGGGTGGTGATTGTGCTGAAACCTTCGATGATTTTCGGGCTGATTCTATAAGAGATAAACTTAAAATTTTACTGCAAATGTCCGTGGTCTTAACCTACGGCGCTTCCTGCAATGTGGTAAAACTGGGGCGCATAGCCGGACAGTTTGCAAAACCCCGGTCTGCAAATACAGAAACACGTGATGGCATTGAGCTTCCGTCCTATCGCGGGGATGCGGTAAATGATATAAATTTTAATGAGAAAAGCCGTAAACAAAACCCCAAACGATTATTGCGAACTTATAATCAATCCGCTGCCACTTTAAATCTGCTGCGTGCATTTACTACTGGCGGATTTGCAGATTTAAACAAGGTCCATATGTGGAATCAAGAATTTATTGCACAATCCCCCCAGGGAAAACGATATGAAGAAATTGCAAACAGCATAGATGATGCCCTAACATTTATGAAAGCGGTAGGCATAACCTCAGACAATACTTCAGCATTAAAATTAGCGGAATTTTTCACATCTCACGAAGCTCTTTTATTAGGATATGAACATGCCCTTACTCGACAAGATTCTCTCACAGAAAAATGGTATAATTGTTCTGCTCATTTTCTGTGGATTGGCGACCGCACACGCCAGCTCGATGGTGCACATGTGGAATTCCTTTCAGGTGTTGACAATCCCATAGGAATAAAGGTCGGTCCTACTATTATTAAGGAGGAACTTATCTCCCTGTGTGAAAAACTAAATCCAGAAAACGAGTGGGGAAGACTTACTCTTATAATTCGAATGGGTGCAGACACTGTTCGTAGTAAACTGCCTCCACTCATTAAAGCAATTCAAGAAAATGGCAAAAAGGTTCTTTGGGTATGTGACCCCATGCATGGCAATACATATAAAACTGAGAATGGGTATAAAACACGGCATTTTGATACTATTTTGGAAGAATTGGAACACTTTTTTGCCATTCATCGTGCTGAAAGAACCATTCCCGGCGGTGTCCATTTTGAATTAACCGGTGATAATGTTACTGAATGCCTGGGTGGAGCTAGGGAAATCAGCGATTCTGATTTGAATTCCAGATATGAAACTGCCTGTGATCCCCGGCTGAATAACGAACAGAGCCTGGAGTTGGCATTCCTGGTTACCGACCTTCTGCGCAATGGAAGGTGATGAGCATGTAATTATTAAAAACTTAATATATGAAATGAATTTCTTTACATATTTAAACAATTACGTTTTAATATAATCACGTCCAAATATTTCCGCTTTCCACTTATAAAACCCCGTAAATTCCCCCACTTTTTTCGAAACCGATTAATTATAGGAGTAAATTATGTCAACGCTTTCCATCCATGGCTATGGAGATGATCTCACCGTTAATGATTGCCGTCTTGGAGACCTTTCACCGGCAGAACATGAAAAAATAGACTTAGAAAAAGGCGGGCGAAATTATAATCCCCTGGAAAATGTGGTGATAAGCCACGTAAAAGATTCTTCCACACTTATCTGCAGAAAACCATCAGAAAACGGAGTTGCTGCCTATATAGAAGAAGAGCTAATTGATGGACTTTGTTGTTATTCTGCAGTAAATCAGGGGCAGCTCAATCAGACCATTGTAGATGCTGTGGTTAAACATCTCACAGAAGAAAAATTGCCAACTGTTCCACGATCTATTCGCCATAAATATATGAGCGCTTTTTTATTAGCAACCACCGGCATTACTGAAATGGACCGAGTCGTTCCAAAGGTTGCTGGAGTGGAAGCGGCTGAACTCATGTTTAAACTTTCCCGACGATGGGGATATAAGATAAAAGGCATTCCTGAAAATGAGGCTATTATTGTAGCTGCAAAGGGGAATTTTCATGGCAGAACTGTAACAGCAGTGTCCATGTCAGATGACCCTGATGCAAGGGAGGGGTTTGGTCCTTTTGTACCGGGGATTGAACTGGTAGCGTTTAATGATATTGATGCTCTCACATCTCTTTTTGAGGAGAAGGGTGAAAAAATTGCAGCTTATTTGGTTGAGCCCGTCCAGGGTGAGGCTGGTGTAATTGTGCCGAATGATGATTACTGGACCCAGGTCCGAGCGCTATGTGATCAGCATAATATTCTCCTTGCCTTGGATGAAGTACAAACCGGGTTTGGCAGAACCGGAGCCAACTTCGCTCATCAACTATTTGATGTGAAACCTGATTTGATGGGTTGTGGTAAGGCTGCCGGAGGCGGAATACTCCCCGTGTCATTTGTGGCCGGAACGGATGAGGTGATTGGTGTATTAACCCCTGGATCTGAAGGCTCTACTTTTGGTGGCTATCCTCTTGGCGCTGTTGTTGGTGTGTATGCTATTAAGGTGTTAATAGAAGAAAAACTTGCTGAAAATGCAAAAATCAGGGGCGCACAACTTATGAGCCACTTTGAAAATATGAAAAACGAATTCCCAGACAAAATTAAAGAAGTTAGAGGCTTGGGGTTATTAACAGCCTTTGAAATGTATGATGATCCCAAATTAGATGGGCATCAGATTTCACTGGAACTTTTAAAAAATGGTGTCTATGCCAAAGAAACTCATCACAGCACCGTGCGCATAGCTCCCGCACTTACTATAGAAACCTGGCAAATTGATAATATTGCTGAGGCAATTTATAATGTTGTAAAATCAATTTAAATGGATAAAACCACTTTTTAAGCCTGTTTTTCAGTATGCCGGAAAAATTTGCGTTTTTCCTGAGAGACCTTTATATTTCCTGACTTTTAAAAGAGTTAGTTTAATGCTTTAGGAGAAAAATCTGCATCCATCTATATATATATTAACCATTGGATTGATAATCCACTTATTTGCCTGGACTTATGTTTTTGCACTAAACAGGACCAGTCCACTCAGCAAAGCCTACCTGATTTATATAGGTTCAATCATGGGTTGGCTGCTTTTGGATTTAATCGGTAGATTAATTTTTGATGAACCCACACCACTCTATTATCTCCGAATTTTGTCCATATTCTGGCTGTACCTGGGCATCGGGATGCTCCATTTCATCTATGTATTGCTAGAAAAAAAATATGATACCATATTCAAATTTTTTGCCTGGCTATATCCACTCGCACTGATTCTCAGTTTCACTACGAAAATGTCAGCCCTACCCAACAATTTGTTTCTATTAACTCTTGTATTAATTATTTGTTTCCCAAGCTTATATAGTATTTATCTAATCATTAACAGATTAAGAAAAACAAAAAATGAAATATTAAATTTACAGTTAAAGCTAATAATTACGGGAATTATCTTTGTCCTGGCTGTTGGTGTGGGTACTGATGTCATCCCATTTTATTTGGGATTAAACTTTGACTGGCGCTTGGGTTCGACAATAACCTGCTTACAGGCATTTTTTATTTTACCAGCCATATTGAAATATCACTTTATTTCCTTCCCTGTGGGAGAGCTGGCATTTGGACTTTTTACCAATGCAAATGAAGCTATTATTGCAATTGATAATAATGGGATTATTTTGCGCACCAATAATAAAGCCAACCAGCTTTTTAATATCCATCCCGAAGACGTTTATATAAAGAATATAGGAGATTATGTAGAAAACTATTCTCCTGAGGATAAATTTATCACTATGGAAACCGTGCTGGTGGAAAACTCTGATATTGCTATTAACATTTCTCAAACAGAACTCCGCTTTGCCGGCTATGAACAAGGAAAGGTTATGATAATCAGAGACATTACTGAAAGGATTCAAACAGCGCTTGAATTAGTCAAAAGTGAAGAAAAGTATCGAATCTTGATTGAATCTTCTCCAGATATTATTTATAATCTGGATATTTCTGGAAATTATGTGTATGTAAATCCTGCATTTGAGAAGTATTCCGGATATACATTTAAGGAAGTAATTGGTATGGGATACGCCACTTTCATCAGACCCGATTTCAAGACTTATGTACAAGATGAATTTTTTAAATTGTTTCAGCAGCGAAAAAAACTAAGTGATTCAGCCCAACTATTAACCGTTCCAATAATAGCTAAAGACGGTACTGAATATTGGATGGAATTAAATGTTGAGCTTATTTGGGATAATGAATGGGTTGTCGGGTTTGCCGTTGTTTCAAGAGATATTACGGTACGCAAGAAAACCGAACATGCGTTACGGGAAAGTGAAGAACGCTATCGCCTATTGGTAGAAAATTCAACAGATATGATTTACAAGACCGATAAATACGGTAATTATACATTTGTAAATCAAGTATTCATTAAAATATCAGGTGTAACTGAGGCTGAAATTTTGAAATTGAATTGCTTCGATAAAGTCCCAGAAAAATACCGAAGTGACGTAAAAAAATTCTATAAAACACAACTTGAAAATAAACAACCTGTTTCATACTATGAATTACCTTGTAATGTTGCAAAAAATAAAACCATTTGGATTGGTCAGTTTACCAGATTGGAGTTAGATGAATTTGGTGATCCTAAAGGATATTCCGTTACGGCTCATGATATTACAGAAAGAAAACGTACCCTTGATGCCTTAAAGGCCTCCGAAACCCGTTATAGAAGTCTGATTGAAACTTCACCCGATGGTATTTCCATCAATGATTTTGAAACCATTTTCTACATAAATAAGTCGGGCGCGGACATTCTGGGAGAAAAACCTGAGAATCTCATTAATAAATCTTTTATGCAGTATATCCATCCAAAGGATTTAGATAAATTGAAGGATATAATAGTAAGACTAAAAAAGGGTGAAAAAGTCAGTAGGTTTGAAATATTAATAGTTAGAAAAGATGGCTCTGAACGAAAAATAGAAGCAAAAGGGTACGCCACAACCCATGATGGTAAACCTGCAACACTTACTTTCTTGCGAGACAGAACTGAAAGGATTCATGCAGAGAACGAAGTGAAGTCCAGCCAGGCTCGCTTGGCGGAAGCACAAAATATGGCCAAAATCGGAAGCTTCCAATGTAACCTGAATAGCGATAAAGTTGTCTGGTCTGAAGCGTTATACAATATTTATGGATTAGATCATAATAAATATACGCCCACAAATAAGAAATTTCTAAATAAAGTCATTCATCCTGATGACAAGCAATATGTAAAAGAATTAATCGAAAGTGCACTACAGAATAATAAAACCAAATTAGATTATATTCATAAAATAGTACAACCGGATGGTGTTGAGAAAATAGTGCATGCCCTGGCTGAAATAATTTATGATGACAGCGGTCAGGCTTTATTAATGAACGGCTCAGCACAGGATATTACTGAACTGTATAATACACGGAGGCGGCTTGAGGAGAGTGAAAAAAACTATCGTGAGTTGGTAGAATTATCGCCTGATGCAGTGCTGATAACAGACAGAAAAAAGATTCTGTATGTGAATATAGCATTTATTAAAATGATGGGCGGTAAGCATGCTAAGGATTTTCTGGACAAAGATATTTACCCATTTATTCACCCTGATAGTATTAATAAGATAGAAGAAGATCTGGAAAAGATGGATTATGGTTTACCCATCGGCACGTCAGAGATAAAAGCCTTTAAATTAGATGGAAGTTTGATCTATACCGAAATAAGGGGAATGATCACTCAATTTAACAATCAGCCGGCGGTAATGTGCAGTATTCGGGATGTCACAAATAAAATTATTTCTGAACAAAAGTTGCGGGATAGTGAGATAAGTTTAGCCAGGGCACAGAAAATTGCTCAACTTGGCAGCTGGGAAGAAAACCATCATACTGGAGAAATATATTGGTCTTCAGAATTGAGAAAAATATTTGGACTAAATAACAAAGATAAAATAATACCTGGACAATTTTGGGATTATATATATCCTGATGATTTAGATTGGATGAAAAAAAGCTGGTTTCAAGCAAGAAGAAAAATGGTGCCATATAGGGGAATATTTAGAATTAAATTAAAGGATGGCACAATAAAGGATCTCAGCGAACAGGCTGAATTTACACAAGATCATCAGGGTAATTTATTAAAAACTACTGGTACCGTTCAGGATGTTACACAAATTCGCGAATATCAGGAAAAGCTTAAAAAACTATCATCACACATACAAAATCTCCAGGAAGAAGAACGCAGCCACATTGCTCGTGAAATTCATGATGAATTGGGACAAAATCTCACCAGTATTAACATGGATATTGATTATCTGAAAAATAAGCAAGCAGAGGGAGCAGATCCTGATATATTAAGACGGTTAAAAATATTGGGTAAATTGGTGAACAATACTATTAAAACAACACGGAGAATCAGCCAGGAATTACGCCCGGGGATTTTAGATGACCTGGGATTAAAGTCAGCCATTGAATGGCAAGTATCCCAATTTAAAAAGCGGTCGGATTCAGAATATAAATTAACTATGATGGGGGATGATGAAAATCTTACAAAAGAGCAATCTATAGCCATTTTCCGAATAGCTCAAGAATCCCTAACCAATATTGCACGCCATGCAGGGGCAACTAAAATTGAAGTGAATTTAAGTATCGAAAAGCCCTCAATAAAATTAGAAATAAAAGATAATGGTAAAGGAATTTCTGATAACAATACTGAAAATCATAATACTTCCTTTGGTATTTTTGGTATGAAGGAACGTGCTTCCATTTTAGGGGGAGAATTAGAAATTGTAAGTTCGCCCAAAGAAGGAACATCCATAATTGTAGAATTACCAATTCAGGCTAATTAAGGAAAAAAGGATGATTAATATTTTAATAGTTGATGACCATTTAATTGTGAGAGAGGGTATTAAACGAATAATTAATGATTCTGCAGATATGAATGTTGTAGCAGAAGCTTCCAGCGGGATGGAGGCTCTTGAACTTGTCTGGAAAAATAAATATGATTTAATATTACTGGATATTTCCATGCCGGGACAAAATGGTCTGCAAACATTGAAGCAAATTAAAAAACATGATAAAAATGTTCCTGTATTAATGCTCAGCATGCACTCTGAGGGCCAGTATGCTATGCGATCAATGAAAGCCGGCGCTTCTGGGTATATGACCAAAGACACCGCTTCCAGTCAGCTTGTAAAAGCTATTCGTAAAATAAGTGATGGCAGGAAATTTATTACTCAGGAAGTTGCAGAACTGTTGGCTACCGATCTTTACCATGAGCACGATAAAGAACCTCACGAATATTTATCGGACAGAGAATTTGAAGTATTAAAAATGATTTCGAAAGGTGATTCAATAAAAATAATTGCTAAAAATCTATCAATTAGCCCTAAAACTGTAAGCACGTACCGATCCAGGATATTAGAAAAATTAGACTTGAAAAATAATTCTGATATAATTCATTATGCAATTGATTACAAACTCGAAGATTAACCAATTGTAAGACTTTTCCTACATTTAAAATCAGAGTTTTACTGATTGACGGCTATTAAGAAAACCCCGTAATATTTCTTAGTTAGTTAACTACCTTCCTCCTTCAGTTAACAAAAAGACCGAACCTGTGTGCCGTCCCAAGAGTTCGGTCTTTTAAATTTTATTCTGTAATTTTATTTTACTTGTTTTAACAGAATCAATGCATGGAAATTTTCCCCACTAATTTAAATTCATAAAATCAAGACATATACATTGAAAAAGTATTTTTATTATCTGCTAATCATTGCCGCCCTTGGATGTAAGGGTGATACTGAACTTTCCATGGAGCGAGGAATTCAGTATTATGAGTGGGATATGATCGAAAAATCTATTCTTGAATTTAAATTTGTAATCCATAATCTTTCTTCAAAAAACAAAAAAATGGATTATTCCCAGATCAGGTTAAAATCAAGAGCTCACCATAACCTGGCAATAGCTTATGCAAAAAAAGAATGGTTTGATGATGCCGTTTTGGAGGCTAGGGAAGCTTTCGAATTATTCCCATCGGATGATAATAGAAAGGTTATGGAATTAATTCAGAATAAGATTCCCACTGAAACCCAGAAACCCGTTAAACAAAAACCGACTACCCCGTAATATCCTCTCCACCATCTATGCGGATGGTGTTTCCTGTTAACCAGGTATTTTCAGACAGCCCAAGTGTAGCAATTGTATTTGCCACATCCTCAGGTACTGTTAAGCGCTTTCCTGGATTTAACATTAAAGCATATTCTATCATCTTTTCATGGTCAGGTATTTTTCTTAATGCAGGGGTATCCGTAACGCCTGCCTGTAAGGCATTGGCGGCGATACCGTATTCTGAAAATTCAAATGCCAATTGGCGACAGTAGGACTCCAGGCTGGCTTTTGCTGCTGAAACAGCTCCATAAGCTTTCCATTGGCGATGACCGCCAGAGCTGGTCATGGCAAAAATCTGAGATCCTTTTTGCAGTAATCCTGCTTGAAACAAATCCTGTGACCAGTAGAGAATACTGCTGGCCATTACATCTAATGTCATTTCAACTTGTCGTTGTTGAAGTGTTTTTGATGGATCGATATCTATCACTGGTTTTAATGTGCCAAAGGCAAGAGAATGCATGAGAATTTTCACCCGCACATTGCCTAATGATTTTAATTCTTCTACAACAGTTTTACGCTTTTCAGCATCAGTAGCGCTCATATTTTTAAAGTGAACTTCAACATTATTGCTCTTTAATTCATCTATCAAAGAGTTAATGGAATCAATGGCTGCCTTTCGATCTAAATGGATTCCATAAATATTAACACCCCGATGGGCAAGCGCTCTGCATGTTGCCGCGCCAAATCCGCTGGATGAACCCAAAATTACTGCCCAATCTTTCATATTTAATAAATCTCCTGATTAATAAGAATATAAAATTTAAAGACCTATTTCTGCCACCTCAAAGCAATTCATACAATTGAAAAATTGAATATAATAAATTGATATTGAATTCTCTGTAATTTTCACCATGGGATTAAAGGCCGGAATTGTAGGATTGCCCAATGTTGGGAAATCAACCATATTTAATGCACTTACCAAATCTGCCATACCTGCAGAAAATTACCCCTTTTGTACTATTGATCCCAATGTGGGTATTGTTGAAGTTCCAGATAAAAGATTAGCAGATATTGCTGCTATTTTTAATCCCAAAGCCATTACACCTGCCACAGTGGAATTTGTGGATATTGCAGGACTTGTCCGCGGTGCTAGTAAAGGAGAGGGTCTCGGAAACCAATTTTTATCCCACATAAGAGATGTGGATGCTATTTTACATGTGGTTCGTTCTTTTGAAGAAGAGAATATCACCCATGTTGAAGGAAGTTTAGACCCAGTGAGGGACATTGAAACCATAGAAACGGAACTGCTCATCAGGGATATTGCCTCTGTAGATAAACGCTTGGATAAACTACAAAAAAATGCGAGAATAGGCGATAAAGATGCTAAGAAAGAATTGCTTGTTATAGATATTGTCTTCCCAAAAATGAATGAAGGTATATTGGTGCATGATATCGAATTAACTTCTGATCAACGCTTACTCCTTAAACCCCTTTCACTCTTAACTAATAAACCCACACTCTATGTAGTAAATGTGGATGAAAATGAAATCATGTCTGAAAAAAGAAGTGCAGGATTACAAAAATTATTCGATTTTGCAGAAGAAAGAGGGAATGCTGCTATTCGATTATGTGGAAAACTGGAAGCTGAAATTTCAAACTTACAAGATGATGAACGGGAATTTTTCCTGGAAGAATATAACTTACATGAGCCTGGATTAGATAAACTCATTCATGCCAGTTATGACCTGCTGGGTCTGGAAACTTTTTTTACTGCTGGAGAAAAAGAAGTTCGGGCATGGACCATCTCGAAAGGAATATCTGCACCACGGGCAGCAGGAGAAATTCACTCAGACATTGAACGAGGATTTATCAAGGCAGAGGTTTATTCCTTCACTGAATTGATGCAGTATAAATCTGAGGCAGCATTAAAAGAGGCAGGGAAAATCAGGCAGGAAGGGAAAAACTATCTTGTACAGGATGGGGATTTAATATTTTTTAAATTTAATGTGTAAATTAATTCGGTGGGTGATCTCCAAAAAGCTCTTTGCTTGCCTGGGTTAAATATTTTTCTTCCTGTTCCGTTAAACTATCCCACCCCGAAGCATTTAATTTGTCTAATATTTCATCTACCTTTTTTTTCATCAGTACTTCTTCATCATTTTGAGCTGAGGTTTTTTGTTTCAAATTTTTTAATCGTAAACGGTAATACTCCATTTTAATATTTTTCCAATTCAAAATAAAATAGATATATAGCACTCCAATTATCATTCCAGATAAATGTGTAATATGACTCACATTAGATTGGTTGGCAGACAAGGATGCAAAAAATGCAATAACACCAAGACCCAGCACCATATATTTTACTTTTAAGGGGAAAAGTCCATATAAATACACCATTCGATTGGGGTAGGTAAATCCATAAGCAACCAGCAATCCATAAATAGCGCCACTTGCACCAACTATGGGAACAATGGAATTGATACTAAACAGAACTGTCATTAACCCCGCTCCAATTCCACAGGTGAAATAAAAAAGTAAAAATTTATTTTTACCCCACTGAATTTCCAAATCTTTCCCAAACATCCACAGAACAAACATATTAAAAAAAATATGGAGAAAACCACCATGAACAAAGAGGTAAGTGAAAAGCTGCCACACTTTAAAATTTGTCCAAACCTGATTGGGGACTAATCCAAAGGAACTGAATAATATATTTCTTTGTCCAGAAAGTTCAGTTAAAATGAAAACAACAATATTAATAATAACCAGAAGTTTGACACCGCTTGGAATTGTAAAAGTAGGGCGGGAAAATCCTCGTCGAAACCCCGGACTGGTATATTGGTATCTCATCTAAGTTGATTTATTGTTTTCTTCATTGATTAAATTACGAACCATTTCCATTGAACGTACCCGTTTCAATCCTTCAATATGAAAGGATGTAAATATATCCAAGAATCGAATGGGGTTGAATATACTGTTTTTCTCAATTGTCAAGGTCTGTAAATCATCTAAATGTAAACCTGTTATTTTTTGAAGTAAGGTAAAACTGTTTTCTTCCAAATGGATTTGACTTTGAGTTACACATTTTGCACATACCAATTCACCTGTATAATCATCAATGCCGGCCTGGGACATCTCCGAAGAGCATTTGCTACAATTTTTCAGGTTCGGCATAAATCCCAATCGAATTGATAATTGATATAAAAAGAATGCGAATACCAGCCAGAAATTTTGGGTTTCATCATTCAATTTATCGAGCACTCTCCAACCCAGACGATATAAAACAGGATAGGGGTTGCATTCCAGAGTTGCCTTATCAATAATTTCAACGATTGCCAATCCCAGAATTATTCGACTCAAGTTATTTCTTATTTTTGGATATTGGTGAATAAAATTCGCATTTTTTAAAATCTGAATATCTCGATTCGATTTATTGTAATATTGAATATGAATGTGATTAACCGGCTCCAATAATGCTCCGGTAATATTTTTTGGCCTTAAGACACCTTTTGCCATGATTGTTACTTTTCCCCAGTCTTCAGTAAAGATACGGCAAATCACGCTGGTGTCACTATATGGTATCCTTTTCAGTACAATGGCATTGGTAGCAATCAACACAAATACTAATTAGAAAACCTTTGTGAATAATTAATATGCCCGGGCAAAAATTACCTCATGTTTAGCGGGATTTTTTGAATATATACATTTTTTATCTTTTATTTTTTCATCCAATAGAATGCAGCGAATGGTAGCTTTTGTATCCTTTTTAATAGCAGCCTCAGAATCAGGATTTCCATCCCAACCACAGCGTATAAATCCACCCTTCTTAATCAGACTTTTAAATTCTTCATAGTTTTTGGCAGAAAAAGTATTCTTTTCCCTAAACTCAAAGGCCTGATTAAACATGTTTGTTTGAATTTTATCTAATAGCCGGCTCAATTTTGATGAAGCAGATTCAAGCTTATAAGATTTTTTCTCACCCGTATCCCTACGGGCACAGAATACTGTGCCGCTTTCCATATCCCGAGGACCAACTTCAACTCGAATGGGTACACCTTTCATCTCCCATTCGTTAAATTTGAACCCGGGTGAAATTTTAAGCCTGTCATCCAATTTAAAACGAATACCAATTTCTTTTAATTCTGCCAGGAAGGGTTCAAGAAAAATTTTGATCTCATCCAAGCTATTCTCATTCTTGATTATAGGAATAATGACAATTTGTACTGGTGCAACTTTTGGAGGTAACCGCAAGCCTTTATCATCACCATGCACCATAATAAGAGCCCCAACCAAACGCGTACTTACTCCCCAGCTTGTAGCATAGACCCACTCTTCCCGGTTGTTTTCAGTCTGGAATTTTACATCAAAGGCTTTGGCAAAATTCTGACCAAGATAATGGGAGGTTCCAGCCTGAAGTGCTCGTTTATCTCCCATCATGGCTTCGATACAATATGTATCAACAGCTCCGGCAAATCGTTCGGCTTCTGATTTCAGACCGGTTAATACTGGAATAGCTAAAACTTGCTCCAAAACCTCCTGGTAAATATCCAACATCTGCTTGCTTTCTTCCCGGGCCTCTTGTTCAGTGGCATGAGCTGTATGGCCTTCCTGCCAGAGAAATTCGCTGGTGCGGAGAAACAGGCGCGTCCGCATTTCCCAACGTACCACATTGACCCATTGGTTAATAAGAATGGGAAGATCGCGGTAAGAATTAATCCACTTTTTGTACATGGACCATATTAAAGTTTCAGATGTGGGCCGGACAATTATCTCTTCTTCCAACTTCGAATCTGGATCAACAACCACACCCTTTCCATCAGGTGCTAATTTTAACCGGGAATGGGTCACCACTGCGCATTCCTTGGCAAAGCCTTTGATATGATCGGCTTCCTTTGATATAAAAGATTTGGGAATAAATAATGGAAAATAGGCATTTACATGTCCGGTCTCTTTAAAGCGTTTATCAAGTGCTTCTTTAATACTTTCCCAAACACTGAAACCGTAGGGGCGGATTACCATAGTTCCTTTTACAGGACCATAGTCTGCCATTTCTGCTTTTGTAATTACATCCGTGTACCAACGGGCATAATTTTCACTTTTCGGAGTTACACCTTTTGACAATTGAAATCCTTATTTTTGATTGAATTTAAGATACAGAATTTAGCGTATTGAACATACCCTGAAAAACAGATGATTATTTCATTATGGATTAAATTTCAAGCTTAATCCAACCGGCCTGTGGTCAGAAATATATTTTTCGTAATCGTTCCAGCCACCATCAAAATATTCTTCCAGCCGAATAGTTTGTACCAGAGAACCCTCATTTTCAAATTCATCAAATAGCTCATCAGTGATAAGTATATGATCTAAATGGCTGGGCCAAGAAGGATATGACCAATCGGTGCTTTGATTGCAGGCAATGAATAAATCTACAAACCTGTAATTGCTATTATCTGAAATGAAATCCCAGTAAATATTGTTCGTTTTTTCATCGGAAAGTTCATCATTAAAATCACCAACGAGTACTATATTACTGTTTGATAAGTTGTTCTCAAAGTATTCTTTTGTGTATTTAATTGCTTGAAGTCTTCGATATTCTTCGTCATTCTCATCATCTTCAATAGTTCCATTACCACAACATTTATAATGATTATTAATTACATAGATATCCTCTTCCTCCCAAATTATATGTGCTACAAGGGGCGGCCTGGGAAATGACCGCCAATCATCTGTAAATATTTCATATGTCTCTTCAACTTCTAAATTATTAGAATACAGAAATGCCAAATTGATATTATATGAAGCAGAATTTGTTATTACACCATTATAATTATTTAAGCTATTTATAAGGTTTTGGAACTCGGAAGCACTTTCAATTTCTTGTAACGCAATAATGTCCACATCCATCATATTTATTAATTCAACTAAATAATCTACTGTGGAACTATGTTTAGGAAAATCTTCTATATTCCAAGTTATAATATCTAATGTAGAATCTGTACCAAAATTGATTGAATTACTAATATTTATTTCACTAAAATCTTCAATTATATAATCGCACGGATTTAAATATGTTTTAGTATTATCAATTCCCGTATTTTCAGCACAAGACATAATAAATAAAACAAGAAATGGCACTATAAGGGTTCTGTTCATGGGAAAAATTATTGATCTATAAAGATGCAAACCAAGGGAGAATGATTATTTTCCATGTAAATTAACCCCTAACCCACGCTTTAAAAAAAGGTTCACACATGCGCAAATCAGCTATATTAATTACAGGCGCCAATGGAGAAATGGGTCATGGACTCATTACAACGCTACATAAAAAAAATAATGTCAATATTGTGGCATTGGATTTGAATCCGCTGGATGATTCTATTTCGGTATTAGTACATGAAGAACTCATTGGCAATATACTGGATCAAGGTCTGATTGAACAACTCAATGGCGAATATGAATTTGACACAATTTATCATTTGGCAGCCCTGCTTTCAACCCGAGCAGAATTCTCTCCCCGTGCGGCACATGATGTAAATGTGGGGGGAACATTGAACCTGCTTAATCTGGCAATTGAACAGGGCCAATCTCAAGGGAATGCTGTGAAGTTTTTCTTTCCCAGTTCTATTGCAGTCTATGGCTTTTCAGGTTTAGATGAAAAAACTGATGCCGGCACTATAAAGGAGGACAGCTATCAAAATCCCACCACCATGTACGGCTGTAATAAACTTTATTGTGAACATTTGGGAAATTACTACACCAATAATTACCAACGATTAGGAGCTGAAAAACATCAGCGCTATATTGATTTTCGCTCGATCCGATTTCCCGGTATTATTTCTTCTAAGACTATTCCCACTGGCGGGACTTCGGATTATATTCCCGAAATGTTACATGCAGCGGCAAAGGGAGAAGTCTATAATTGCTTCGTTCGGGAAGACACTCAAATTCCATTTATAACCATGCCGGATGCCATTTTCGGCATCACTACTTTAATGGATGCTCTTGAAGCAAACATATCCTGCACAGTTTATAATATTAGATCCTTCGCACCAACTGCTGAAGAGTTCAGGCAAAAAGTTCTGGAGCATTTTCCCAATGCTGAAATAGGATATAGCATAACGGAAAAACGCCAGCAAATGGTGGACAGTTGGCCAGCAGATACAGATGACAGCATGGCAAAAAAAGATTGGAATTGGAAGCCTGTTCATGATTTGGATTCAGGTATGAAAGACTATCTTGTTCCGGATTTACAACAAATGTACCACAATTAAATTGGAGAAAATTTGAATACCATTCAAAATAGATTACAGGATGAAATTTCGGGAATCAAGGAAGCAGGGCTATATAAACAGGAACGGATTATTGAATCCCAACAACAGGCTGAAATTACAGTTAATAAAAAACAGGTTCTCAACTTTTGTGCCAACAATTATTTGGGGCTGGCTAATCATCCGGAGCTTATTCAAGCAGCAAAAGAGGGGGTTGAAAAATGGGGCTTTGGCCTTAGTTCTGTCCGGTTTATCTGTGGTACGCAATCAATTCATAAACAATTGGAAAAAAAGATTTCAACCTTTTTACAAACTGATGACACCATCCTTTACACCTCTTGTTTTGATGCCAATGGCGGGCTGTTTGAAACCCTGTTGGGATCTGAAGATGCCGTAATTTCCGATGCTCTGAACCATGCTTCCATTATTGATGGAATTCGGCTTTGTAAAGCCCAGCGTTATCGCTACCCCAATTCAGACATGACAGAATTGGAGGGTGTTCTGCAAAAGACACAGGATGTCCGCACACGGCTGATCGTAACCGATGGTGTTTTTTCCATGGATGGATTTGTAGCCAGGCTGGAATCCATCTGCGATCTGGCTGAAAATTACAATGCCCTGGTAATGGTGGATGATTCTCATGCCACCGGATTTTTTGGTAAAACCGGGCGGGGCTCTATTGAGCATTGCGGTGTCATGGGCAGGGTGGATATTATCACCTCCACATTGGGAAAAGCATTGGGCGGAGCGTCTGGCGGTTTCACTTCCGGACGGCAGAAAATCATTGATCTACTGCGTCAGAGATCCCGCCCCTATCTTTTCAGTAACACCGTAGCGCCTGCAATCGTAACCACCTCAATAGCAGTATTGGAGATGCTCTCATCTACAACTGAACTGCGGGATAAACTGGAAGAAAATACCAAATATTTCAGAGATGAAATGGCAGCAACAGGCTTTGAGCTCAAACCCGGTATTCATCCCATCGTGCCCATCATGCTGGGGGATGCTAAATTGGCTCAGGATATTGCCAGCGACATGTTGAATGAAGGCATTTATGTCATTGGATTTTCATTCCCAGTGGTGCCAAAAGGGGAAGCCCGTATCCGTGTGCAGATCAGCGCCGCTCATTCAAGAGAGCATTTAGACAAAGCCATTTCCGCCTTTGTAAAGGTTGGGAGTAATTATCAGGTGCTAGAAAAAAATTAAATAACTGTTTTGCTTTCTAAATATAGCTTGGGTCAATATTTCCCGGGGGCAATACTGGGACTAAACCTGTCCGCTTTCATCATTTTTATTCTCTGGTTTTTATTTGGTCATCGCCCCAAACCAAAAGAGAATCATCCCAATTTCTTCGGAGTAGGGTTGGTAAGTGGACTAACTACCGTTTTTATCGGTGCCACTTGTCCCCTAATAGCGCCATTTTTCCTAAAGGATGAACTTTTGGCAAAAAAACAATTATTGCCAATAAAACAATCTGTCAGGCAATCAGCCATGCCGGGAAAATTCCCCTCTTTATTTTCTTTTTCCAGTTTGATTATTATGCCGAAATGGAAGTTTTAATCCCCTTAGTTATTGCTGTATTTATTGGTACTAATTTTGGTGAGAAAATTTTGGCGTTTATTCCGGAGAAAGTATTTCAACTACTGTTTCGGGGGGGCTTTGATGGTTATTGCTATAAAGCTTATTATGGATCAATTTATCCCGATTATTTTCAGCTAATTCAACTTCTTCATTAGTGAAAACCCTACTACAAACCCGGCGGAACTCAGATTCATAAAACCAACATCCAAAGTCATATTTGTAAAACGAAAACCAACTCCTCCTGAAAATCCCGCAATAACATCAGATGAAAAATCACCTGTCAAATAACCGCTACGGTGGCTGCTGCTGCCCAAACGCAGTGTTAGACGGTTATCGGGCTTTAATTCAATCCCACAGGAAAAATAAAATGAACCTCCATCACCAAAATAAGTAACAATATCTCCATTGATTATAAGCGGAATATAGCGGGGCTCATAATAAAAAGCCGTTCTAAAAAGTGCTGGGATGGGTTCTTTAACATCAGTATAGGATTTGAGTAGAAAACCAATATTTTCAAGGGACATTCCAACTCCCAATCTTTTTCTCAACAATCGGCTTCTAATACCAAAATTGGTAAATAAAAGTTGAGATTGATACCCCGTAATGGAGCTGAACAAATAGCCACCTGAAATTCCAATAGATGTAATATTTTTATATTCCTTCTTGAATCCTGTTTCAAGCAAAATATCAAAAGCGTATGATTTATCTTCCGTTTCACCATCAATAATTGCACCATAGTTCATAATTGAAATCTTTGTCGATCTAATTCCCAAGTTGGATTTATGAACAGATTGGTATCCCGTAAAATGAATTTTCCCTGGGAGATAAAAATAAGAATATGTTTTTCCCTTTGATAGTTTTGAGAGTGATGCCGGGTTATTTCGAAGCAAGGGGTTATCAAAAGCAGAAACGGAATTTTGCAGAGATAAAGACCGGGCATCATGGGGGAAAAGCAGAATTTCATAAGAACCTGCACCGAATAGTAGTCCACCGAAAACCAGTATGAAAGAAATCAGTTTGGTAATTCTTCGTTCCTTTCCAAATCTTCTAATTGTTCTTCTATTTCCCATTGTTTGAGTTTCAATTTATTGCGATGATTGCGATACAGAAATCCAAATACCAAAATTATTGGTAAAATTACGTACAGATATTTAGCAGAACGCAAGAGGAATACCCAATTATAATTTTCTTCCAGATAGATTTCAAATTTTATCTGGAATTCAATATACTCTTCATTAATGGCAGCTTCTAAGGCCTCAGGAAACTCCATTCCTGAGCGCATATCATCTAAAATTTTCAGGTGTGTATCTTCACCATAATAATACTGCAGCGCTTCTACTGCAGCAGCCGATTCACCATAGGCAAGCTTGATTTTTCCTTTGGAATGGATGCCCATAGTCCGTAATCTTTGCAAGGGAATGGTCTGTTTTCTCCAATGGGCTTTAGAAATTTCAATTTTATGCAGCAATGAAAACTCGTTGGATCCAGCCATGGCCATACCCTCTTTAAACCATGAGGGCATGGTATAATAATTGGGAATGCGAAACATATAAATATGATTTAGTTCATGAAGGATGACTTCTTTCATCCGAGTAAAAGAAATATTGGCAATTCCCGGGGATTTTAAAATAGCCCTATCAGGATTTAATTTAGCCACCGCAATTCCCCATTCGGGGACAGGCCCCTTAGATTTTTCATAGAAATCTTCCATATTGCTGGTGATATAAACTGAATAGGGTCGGATATTAATTTCCCCCAATTCTTCCACCAGTGTTACAGCTTCATTCTTTATTAGTTGAACAATCTCCGGGATATCGTCCACTCTGCCTCCATAGATTTCAAGGGTGCATTCACCAAGCGCAGTGGGAAAGGTGTCCGAAAATACTTGAGTACCAAAGATGAAAATGAATAAAATAAAGCGCATCATTTTTATAACATGGATACGGGATCTATATCAATTAAAATACGAACCCCTTTCCATTTTCGCTCAAAAATTATAAAACCAATTGTACTATGTATAAATTGATGAAGACTGCTGATATTTCGGTTCTTGGATTTAATTATCAAATGGGTACGCCAATTCCCCTTAATTTTTTCAATGGGTGCTGCCGTAGGTCCCAATATTTTATAATTAGAATTCCCCTGCAATTTTCTGCCTACTCTCTGGGCAAAATCATCTACAATTAATTTATTTTTCCCTGTAAATAAAATTCGTCCAATTCGTGAAAAGGGCGGATAGCTTAATTCCTGCCTCTGCGCCAAAGACACATTGTAGAATTTTTTGGTATTTAAGGCAGCCGCGGTTTGAATATAAACATCGTCTGGATTATAGGTTTGAATGATTGCCTGGCCCGGTTTATCCCTTCTTCCGGCTCTTCCTGCTACTTGGTAAATCAGTTGAAAAACGCGCTCACCCGCACGAAAATCGGGGAAAAATAAACCGGAATCTGCATTAATTACACCCACCAAGGTGACATTTTCAAAATCCAGACCCTTGGCAATCATTTGTGTGCCCAGCAAAATATCGGCTTTGCCATTGGCAAATTTTTCGAGAATTTTTATGTGGGACCCTTTTCCACGTACTGTATCCATGTCCATTCGTAAAATTTTAGCATCGGGAAATTGCTGCTGCAAAACATCTTCTACCCGCTGAGTGCCCGAACCGGCAAAAGTCATATTTTCTGCATTACATTGACCACATTTTGATTCCGGAATTTCAATGGCTTCACAGTAATGGCAATGAAAATTATTATCGGTTCGATGAAATGTTAATGCCACAGAACAGTGTTTACACTTCTTAATTTCACCGCATTCCAGACATTGATGAACCCGGGAATATCCTCTGCGATTCTGCAAAATAATCACCTGTTCAGAACGTTCTAGCCTGTCATTTATTGCCTGGATCAATGACTTGCTTAATAGTGCACTACCATCATCAGAATATTCCTTTTTCATATCAACCAGCTCAACAGCAGGATAGTTAGATTTTCCATACCTTTTGGTGAGTTTTAGCAGGGTGAATTTATTTTGAAGCACATTATAATAACTTTCTAAACAGGGGGTAGCACTGGTTAATAATACGGTTGCATTGGCTTGTTTGCCCCGTACCATTGCCACATCCCGGGCATGATAGCGTGGAGCTGGATTTTCCTGTTTGTAGGAAGCCTCCTGTTCTTCATCAACAATAATAAGTCCCAGATTTTTAAGCGGTGCGAAAATGGCAGATCGGGCGCCTACCACCACGGAGTACTCTCCTTTTTTTAACTGCTGCCATGTCCAGCCTTTTTCAGCTTTTGTCATTCGGCTATGCCAGAGGGCAACACGACTACCAAATGCTTTCCGAAATCGACTGGCAACCTGTGGAGTAAGAGAAATTTCCGGCACCAAAACCAATACTGATTTACCCGCTTCAACAGTAGCTTGTGCCAACTTTAAATACACTTCTGTTTTTCCTGAGCCGGTAACACCATGAAGCAAATAGGGATGAAATCCTTTTCCAGCATTTTGGATGCTGTCAACCACTCCCTGCTGTTCTTTAGATAATTGTATATTTTGGAATTTACCTGGTCCCATTATTTCAAAGGGGTCAGTTATTTGGGGTTGAGAAAGCGATTCAAGCAGTCCGGATTTTTCTAATTGACTACAGACAGTGTGGGGTGAGGATGCAAATTCAGTTAGAGAGGCTGTTTTCACTGGTTCATTAATACATGAAAGCGCATCCAATAACCGTTTTTGAGCAGGCTTTTTATTTTCAAAAGTGGAAATTGCATTTAATCCTTTCGGAGTAATTTTTACAAATTGAACTTGCTTTGGTTTATACAATTTCGAAAATGAATTGGGAACTGCTGCTTTAAGCACCTGACCCAGCGGTGTGATATAATACTGAGATATCCACTCCAAAGTCTGCCAAAGTTCTTCAGGAATATGTAGTTCTTTTTCACGGATGGAATCAATATTGAGAATTTTTCCTTTATATCCAGAATCAGCACTCACTGCCACAACAAACCCTGCTTGTATTCTACGGTTTATTGGAGCATTCACACAGGTACCCGGTTGAACGGTACCATTTAAGGAGACAGGAATTTTATAGGTGAAAGATCTAAAGCTGGAAATTGGAAAACTAACCCGAGCGAACATGGGGATAATTTAGTCTTGGATGACTATGAAATTACAATAGTAACCAAAAACAGTAGGGGCAGGATATATCCTGCCCCTACAATCAATACTCTTGGTGATTTTATTAATAACCACCTTTTAAGTTGAATAGTCGTGTTTACTTCTCAGCAGTAACTTTCAACTTTACTCTACCGCTGAAACCATGACCCAATTTCACATCCACAAAATATTTGCCAACATGATTAATGGATTCCTCGATTTCAATTTCTTTTTTATTAACCGTATATCCTTTTTCAGCTATACCGTCAACAATCATTTGTGAAGTAACAGAACCAAACAGTTTTCCTTCTTCGCCTGCTTTCAACTCAAATTTCAATGAAATTTTGTCTAACTGTTTTCCCAAAGCTTCCAGATTCTCCCGTGTTTTGGCTTCCTTTTTCAGCCTGGCATCAATTTCTTTTTCAGTTGCAGCGATGTTTACTTTTGTTGCTTGTTTTGCCCATCCTTTGGGTATGAGATAATTGCGGGCATAGCCAGCTTTTACTTCAAGTATTTCACCCTCGCCACCCAAACTATCTACTGATTGTTTTAGAATTATTTTCATTGTGTTCTCCTAAAAATGCCGCGGATCAACTGAGTAAGGCAAAAGTGCAATATTTCTCGATTGCTTGATTGCCCTGCCAAGATGTCTCTGGTGTTTTGCACAGACTCCGGTTACATGCCCTGGTATAATTTTTCCCTGATCGGTAATAAATTTCCGCAGGGTTTTAAATTCTTTATAATTTATTTTCTGTTCAGAATTTTCACAGAAAATACAAATTCTTCTATTACTTACAAATGCCATAATTATTCCTCTTCACTTACTGCGGCAGTCTTATCCGCATTCTCTTGTTTGGATTTAGTATCTTCTTCCGTTGATGATTCATCATCGGCAGATTTTCCCTCATCTGATTTGTTTTCAGCTTCCTCCACAGGCTCTTCATCTGCCTTCACTTCTTCAGCTTCAGCTGTTTCTCCCTCATTTTTATCTTCAGCAGTGTCTGATTCTTTTTCAGCTTCCTCCACAGGTCCTTCATCAGCCCTCACTTCTTCAACTTCAGCTGTTTCTCCCTCATTCTTATCTTCAGCAGTATCTGATTCTTTTGTTTCCGTTTCGGCATCTGTTTGCTCACCATCACCTGCTGATGTCGTCTCATCTATTGCGGCTTCTGCGGAATCACTCTTCTTGACTGAAGCTTCAGGGGAATCAGATACTGTTGTAACTGGGGAACGTGATTCCCTTCGTTCTGCCTCCCGGGATTTTCCTGCTATTTGTGCATCCAGATCTTCTGTCTGCTCCATCACATTTTCTTTTTCTATACAGGTAGTCAGGTATGCGAGAATATTGGGATTATGCTCCAACTCTACAGCAAATTCTCCGGTACATTTTCCTTCACCATTATACTGAACCAATACATAGGTACCATATTTTTGTTTATCTATAAAATAGGCTAATTTTCTCTTACCCCAAAGTTCCAGTGCCAAGGGAGCGCCACCCATCTTTTTCAAACTTTCCTCCACCCCCAGGATTATATCTTTCAACCTTCCTGCTTCCAGCGAAGGGTGTACAATATATAATGTTTCGTAATAGTTCATATTTACTCCTTATAAATTATTTTAAAATAAAAACGGTGCCACAACTAAAGACACTACTGCCATTAATTTAATTAATATGTTTAAAGATGGTCCAGATGTGTCTTTAAATGGATCACCCACAGTATCACCCACAATGGCAGCTTTGTGAACATCTGAACCTTTTCCAAATGATTTCCCATTAATTTCTGTTCCCACCTCAATCATTTTCTTGGCATTATCCCAGGCACCACCTGCATTGGATTGAAAAATTGCCATGGAAACACCACTTACTGTTACGCCCGCCAGCAAGCCTCCTAAGGCCTGTGGTCCCATGTCTACTAAATTACCTAAAAGCCCAATTAATATGGGTGTAACTATTGCTAATAATCCCGGTAATAACATTTCTTTTATGGCAGCCTGAGTTGAAATTTCAATACAACGTCCATGGTCTGCTTTTGTCAATCCCGCTTCATAGATAGATTTTTCTTCATCAGACCAGGAGGATTCATCGCCTTTGCCCAATACTTCCAGAGCTGCTTTTAATTCGGGGATTTCTCTAAATTGACGACGGACTTCTTCAATCATAGCCATTGCTGCCCGTCCAACAGCACCCATTGCCAATGATGAAAATAAAAATGGTAACATTGCACCTATAAATAATGCAGCCATAACAATTGGCTCTGAAATATCAATTAAAAATGGTGACTCTCCTAATTTACTTTTTATTATTTCACTAAATGCCGCAAACAATGCCAGGGTTGTTAAAGCTGCCGACCCAATTGCAAATCCTTTACCAATTGCAGCCGTAGTATTACCTACAGCATCCAATTTATCTGTTCGTTCTCTTACTTCAGAAGGCAGTCCTGCCATTTCAGCAATCCCGCCGGCATTATCAGAAATAGGGCCGTAGGCATCAACCGCTAATTGGATACCTGTATTTGCCAGCATTCCTAGGGCTGCCATTGCAATGCCATATAACCCCGCGCTATGATGAGCAAAGACAATTGCCACCGCAATAATTATTACCGGGATGAAGGTTGATTGCATTCCTACGCCTAAGCCTGCAATGATATTGGTGGCTGGTCCTGTAATGGATTGGTCTACCACTGATTTAACGGGTTTAGTTCCTGTACCTGTATAATATTCTGTGATGAGTCCAATTCCTAAACCTGCAGCAAGTCCAATTAGTGTGGCATAAAAAATTCCCATTGCATTTGCATCAATCGTATAGGTGATTAAGAAATACATTACTATTACCATAATTCCAGAAGATCCAAACTCACCAATATTTAAGGCTTTCTGAAGACTACCGCCTTCTTTAACAGATACCATGAAAGTTCCAATAATGGAAACAATAATTCCCGCTCCTGCAATATATAAGGGGAGGGTTACATAAGCTAATTCGCCAAAGATTGCCCAGCCAAGCACCATTGAGCCTATTATTGCGCCAACATAAGATTCGAACAGGTCTGCTCCCATTCCGGCAACATCGCCTACATTATCCCCTACATTATCTGCAATGGTAGCAGGATTCAAAGGATGGTCTTCAGGAATACCTGCTTCCACCTTGCCAACTAAATCAGCACCTATATCTGCAGCCTTGGTATAAATACCGCCCCCTACTCTTGCAAATAATGCAATGGAAGAAGCCCCTAATGAAAACCCTGTAATGGCTTGAATTAATTTTTGAGGATTGGGAAATAGTTCAAAATAGTTATAAATGACATATAAACCGGTTACACCTAAAACGCCCAACCCTACAACGCTCAGACCCATTACGGATCCGCCGGTAAAGGCAACATTCAATGCTTTTGCCAGGCTGGATCGTGCTGCATTGGTGGTTCGATTGTTGGCTTTCGTGGCAACTCTCATCCCTAAAAAGCCGGCTAAACCAGAAGCCAAAGCGCCGGATAAAAATGATATTGACACCAACCAGGAATCACCTTGATTATTGGCCGCATAGGCCAAAAGGCATGCAACTATTGCAACAAAAATTGCCAGTACGCGGTATTCAGCTTTTAAAAATGCCATGGCTCCATCTGCAATACTGGCGCCGATTTGTTTCATCCTGTCGGTACCTTCATCCTGATTGTTAATCCAGCTTGTTTTCCAAAATGCGTATATCATTGCCAAAATACCAGCACCTAATACATAATACAAATTATTCATTTACACCTTTCTTTTTTGTTTTTTCATTAAATTTATTCATTGTTTCTTTTATGTCATGGGAAAGATAATACTCGATTCCTTCACTTGCTTTTTCAATCATTTCATTTACATTTTCTTTTTGCCCGGGCCTAAAGGGGGAAAGCACATATCTTTCAGCAGGTCTCATGTCATCTTCTGTTGCAATCCCAATCCGGAGACGGTTAAAATTTTCAGACTGAGTCTGATAAATGATGGACTCAATACCTTTATGTCCACCAGTACCGCCGCCATTTCTAAACCGGAGGGTTCCCAGTGGGAGATCAATATCATCATACACCACTAAAAACTGTTGCGATTCAACCTTGAAAAACTGCTTTACATCTAAAACCGGTATTCCACTATTATTCATAAAAGAGGTTGGTTTGATGCAAATAAGATCACCCTTTTTAGCCAGGAGATAATCTCCTTTTCCTGCTTGAAATGTCAAAGATCTTTTTTCAGCAAATCGGTTTAAAACCCAGAAGCCGAAATTATGTTTCGTATCTGAATATTTCCTGCCGGGGTTTCCTAATCCCACCAGGATATTCATTATTCAGATCCTGCGTCCTTTTTATGAGTAGCATCACCATCTTTAGCTGGTTTATCTCCACTTTCGCCTTTGCTATCACCTTCACCTTCAGCTGGAACTTCACCTTCTTCATCCATAAAGGCTTCGTCTTCTTCTTCTACAACAACCGGTTCAATTTCTTTCATGGCATGTGTAACAGATGCCAAAACGGTGTCTTCAGGAGTGATTAATGTAAATTTTTCATCCAGTTGAATAATTCCCACATTGATAGCATCACCCAGGGCTAAACCGCTAATATCCGTTTCTACAAATTCAGGGATATCACCCGGAAGACAAATAATTTCTATTTCGTTGGTTGCCTGGTTTACCACCCCACCCTCTTCTGTGACGCCAATGGGGTCTCCAATGAGATGCACAGGTATTTTAATATTCACAGCTCTGTCCATACGAACACCATATAGGTCAATATGGAGAATTTCTTCTGTTACAGGATGATACTGCACGGATTTAAACAAAACGTTTTGCTTTTTCCCGTCAACGGAAATATTAAAAATGCGTGCCCCGGATTTTACTGCTTCATGAAAATCTCCCTGGGAGATAACAATTGGGGTGCTACTTTTAGAGTTGGGGGAATAATAAATTCCTGGAATCATTCCTTCTCTCCGCAATTGTTTCACACCCTTTTTCCCGAGGCTTTCACGTTTATTAATATCAATTTTATGTTCGTTTGCCATTTTCTTTCACTCCTACAATTTAATTGAAATCGCGGAACATGGAACTTAAAGATGTTCCCTCTACGATTCGTTTTATGGATTCACCAAAAATGTCTGCAACGGAAATAATTTCCAATTTATCAAACACTTGGTTTTCATTCAGTTTAATGGTATCACATACTATCACTTTGGATATTGGTGAATTCTTCAGTTTTTTAATTGCTCCACCAGATAAAACCGGGTGAGTTGCCATAGCAATTACAGATTTCGCACCTTCATTTATGGCTGTTTCAGCGGCATTACACAGGGTTCCGGCAGTATCTATCATGTCATCAATAATAATGACGTCTTTATCCTTCAGGTCACCCACCAGGTTTGCAACTTCAGCCTTGTTGGGTTTGGGTCTACGCTTATCAATCAGGGCAAATCCTAAATTCAATTTTTTCGCATAGGATTGACTCATTTTAGCAGAACCAACATCCGGAGCCAACACCACACCGGACTCTTCATTCAGGCTTAACCCCTTCAATTTGTCCAATAAAACCATACGTGAATACAAATGGTCAAAAGGAACATTCGCAAAGCCTTGAATTTGTGCTGAATGCAAATCCATAGCAATAATTCTGCTCACACCCACGACTGTAATCAAATCCAGCATAAGTCGTGCGGAAATGGGTACCCGTGGGCGGTCTTTTCTATCCTGCCTGCCATAGCCAAAATAGGGAATCACTGCCACCACATTTGAAGCCGATGCTCTTCGGGCGGCATCCAGCATGAGCAGAAGCTCTAAAATATTTTCAGCCGGAGGGTTGGTAGATTGAATAATAAACACATCTTCATTACGGATGTTTTCTTCAAACGCTACCAATAACTCTCCATCACTGAAAGTCTGAATATCTATCTTTCCCATAGGGATGCCTAGATAATCTGCGATTCCTTTGGCTAATTCAGGGTTTGATCTGCCAGTAAATACTTTCATTTCTGCTGGGGGATAGGGAGTCGAACCCCAATCCCATGGACCAAAACCATGTGTCCTACCATTGAACGATCCCCCAAAATAAATTTAAATGGATTACGAAATATATAATTTGGATTATAAACGAAAAACGGGAGAGGAAAGAAAGGTTTGGTATGGGGAGAAATTCCCCAATAAGGCTTCTGCCTTTTGTTGATTATCAAAGACACCAAACACAGTCGAGCCACTCCCCGACAGACCGGCATATAAAGCGCCTGCATTTTGCAGATTTTCTTTAATTTTTCCAATCTCTGGATATGTTTTACGGATAACCCGTTCAAAATCGTTGTCAAATAACTCCCATTTCATTGGCTTTGAAAGGGGCGGAAATTTAGGATGGCTTTTATCAGGCTGCAAAGATTTATTTAATGCCCCGTAAGCCCAGGGTGTTGAAATGTGAATTGGAGGTACTACCAATAAAAATGAAATCCCTTCCAAGGGAGCAAGATCTATGGGAGTTAACATGTCTCCAATACCCTCTATTAACTGCACACCCCCTTTAATAAAGAAGGGAACATCTGCTCCTAATTCTGCGCCCATTTTTTCTAATTCCTGCGGGGATAAATTGAGTTTCCAAAGTTGATTCAGGGCTTTTAATGTAGCAGCCGCATTAGAGCTGCCGCCACCCAGTCCGCCCCCTATTGGGATTCGCTTTTTTAAATGGATGGTATATTCTGTATCTACTGTCTCAGTTTTTGCACGAATTATTTTGTATGCTTTGGAAATTAAATTACTATCATCATCGGGCACTTCTGCCCCTTCTACGGAAAGTTGAAATGTTGCTGACAAACTAAGCCCTAATTCATCCTGTAAATCAATTTCAACAAAATAGGATTGCAGATTATGATAGCCGTCCTCGCGCTTATTCAGGACTTGCAGCCCGAGATTTATTTTAGCGCTGGAGGTGTAATGATGAGTATTGATTAGTGCAGATTTAATAATGAATCCATAGAATACTAAGGTGGAAAAATTACGATGAGACTTTTAGTGAGGATGACAAATATTTATTTGAAATTTCGATAAAAGTATGGCATCTTGTTTTTTCTTGTTTGCGATTGGGGGAATATCCTATTTTCAAATTCAATTTTTCGTCAATATGTATATTTTTTGTTATTATAATTTTGTAGTTTTGTTTATGCGTTTTTCTTCTTTTGTGGGAAAATTCTCAGGTGATTCGTAATATGATACCATCCAACCCTCCGGTAATTGCCAATAATAAACCTAAATTATTAGATCAGGTTATATTCACGGTTCAAACTCGTTATTAC